>SAMEA104404100__coassemble_1232_pt1 | contig 23961 bp, 19 predicted proteins | sample SAMEA104404100__metabat2_high_PE_036 | metagenome-assembled genome bin SAMEA104404100 (sample SAMEA104404100) | Balaenoptera acutorostrata | reverse complement strand
ACAAGGCTCCTCCCACCACCTGAAGGTAGTGGGTTTCCGCCTATGGCAAACGAAATGATTTAATTTATGAAAAATCTTCCCTTGATTTTTTGTTTTGAGGGGGATATAATTTAGCAGAAAATATTCACATAGGATGGTAGTATGATTAAGAAAACAGCATTAATTCTCCCTGTAATTTCGGGAGCACTCTGGGGATCTGCAGGAATATTTATACGTATTTTAAGAGAAGCAGGATTTGACAGTATTACGGTAATTTCATCAAAAACAATTCTGGCAGCCATACTTCTGTTTGCAGGATTACTAATATTTAAAAGGGATTATCTTAAGATAAAGCTGAAAGATTTATGGCTTTTTGTTGGTAGCGGAATCTTTGGTATATTTCTTTTAAACGTGGGATATAACGCGGCGGTAGAGAAACTTACTCTTTCACTTGCAGCGGTACTTTTAAGCTTGTCGCCTGTATTTGTAATGATATTTGCAAGAATTGTTTTTAAAGAAAAAATAACGGTGAAAAAAATAATATGCACAGGATTTGCAGTATTTGGATGCGTACTTGTAAGTGGAATAATGGAAGGTGATTCAGCAGGGAATATGAGCTTTGCAGGAATTATCCTTGGTACATCAGCGGCAGTGTTTTATGCTCTTTACAGTATTTTCTCTAAGATTGCAATGGAAAGAGGGTATAGTGTTTTTACCATAGTTCTTTATAGCACACTTATAATTTCTATTGTGCTCATTCCGTTTACTGATTTTGGAACTATAGCTGGTTTTGCAAAAACAGCTCCTTTAACTAACTGGGTATTCCTTGTAATATATGCAATTGCCACAATTATTTTACCGTATATGCTTTATACCATTGCACTTAAGTATGTGGACGCAGGTAAGGTTGCAATTTTAGGTGCAGGTGGAGAACCTTCTGCAGCCATGATTTTTGGTATTCTGATTTATAGTGAAATTCCGTCACTTCTTTCAGTTGCAGGACTTGTAATTACAATTGCAGCACTTGCATTTATATGTCTTCCGGATAAGAACGAACTTTAAAAAAATAAAAGTGCCTGGATGTGTATATCTGCATGTTCAGGCACTTTTTGATATATATATTAGTCTTCTATAATTTTTCCGTCAGTAGAAATAGTAACAACCTGCCATGGAATAAACTTACCGCTTTCCTGAAGGGCTTTTTTAGTAGCAATTTCAAGACCTCCACAACATGGAACTTCCATTCTTACTACAAGAACACTTTTAATATTGTTCTCTCTTATTATTTCTGCAAGCTTTTCTGAGTAGTCAGTAGCATCAAGCTTAGGACATCCTACAAGTGTAATTCTTCCCTTAATAAAATCCTGGTGAAATGATGCATAAGCATATGCAGTACAGTCAGCAGCAATTAAAAGTTTTGAGTTTTCAAAATATGGTGCTTTTACCGGTGCAAGTTTAATTTGTACAGGCCATTGTGAAAGGCAGCTTTGTTTTTCCTTATGAATATACTGTGAAGATACTTCTGCAGGTGCTGTTTCTTCATGTATAATTTCTGATGCCTGTTCACCAGGGCATCCGGTGCCACCACATACTACATCTTTTTTTAGTTCTTCAAATTTCTTTGCAAGTACAGCAGCTTCATCATATGGGGCAGCTTCTCGTATTACAAATGAAATAGCATCTGCTGGACATACTGGAAGGCAGTCGCCTAATCCATCACAGTAGTCGTCTCTTACTAAAGTTGCAATACCATCAATCATTTTAATGGCACCTTCGTGACATGCAGCTGCGCATGCTCCACATCCATTACATTTTACTCTGTCTATATTAATTATTTTTCTTTCCATGTTAAATCCTTTCTCTTGATATTTTTTTCCAATTGTAATACACTTTATATAAAAAGTATGTTGAATATTCAACGTAACCATTTATTATGGAGAACTTTATGAAAAAAGATATGGAAATTTTAGAATCAGCAAGAATATTCAAGGGCATAGAACCTGAAGAACTTTATGGACTTTTAAAGCTTTTCGGAGCAGTAGAAAAATCATACAGAAAAGGAGAATATATTCTCAAGGCAGGTGAATCCAGTCAGCGTGTCGGACTGATCCTTGAAGGAAAAGTTCATATTCTACAGGATGGATTCTGGGGAAACAGAAATATTCTTTCAGTTCTGGAAAGAGGAATGAACTTTGGGGAAGCTTATGCATGTGCACCAGGTGCAAAGCTTAGCATTAATGTTGTTGCAGAAGCTGACTGCAGAATTCTTTTTCTTGATGTATCTGCAGCATTTAAAGTTACAATGGCAGAGTGTCAGGACTCAGTAAAAACACTGATACTTAACCTTTTAGAAGATATGGCCTTTAAGAATGTATATTTTACAGAGAAGATCACTCATGTGGGAGAAAGAACCACAAGAGGAAAGATAATTTCCTATCTCTCATCACAGAAAGATAAATGGGGTAGTACAGATTTTTACATTCCGTTTTCAAGGCAGGAGCTGGCAGATTACCTTTTTGTGGATAGAAGCGGACTGTCAGCAGAGCTTTGCAGAATGAGAGATGAAGGTTTGTTGTGGTTTGAGAAAAATCACTTCAGACTATATTAAACTTATTTAATAAATATTAGAAGAAAAGAGAAGAAGAATGAAAACTTTAGGAAATTTTTTATGGTTAATATTAGGTGGATTACCAGCGGCAGCCTGCTGGTTTATGGCTGGATGCTTATGGTGCATCAGCATAATCGGAATTCCTGTAGGACTTCAGTGCTTTAAATTTGCAGGATTTACGCTATGGCCATTTGGTAAAGAAATAGTCTATGGTGCAGGGGGATTTTCCTTTATTATAAATGTAGTCTGGATAGCCTTATCTGGATTTGAACTCTGCATTATTCACCTTGTAATTGGAGCAATTCTATGTGCGACAATTGTAGGTGCGCCTTTCGGACTTCAGAGTTTTAAACTTGCTAAACTTGCACTTATGCCTTTTGGAGCTCGTGTAGTGTAATAAAAAAGCTGGCATGAAGAAGTTCTTATGCCAGCTTTTTGAGACCTGTTTACTTTATTGAATGAGCATTGCTATTCCTGCAAGTACAGCAGAATAAGGAATTATAAGAAGTGCTGTTGTTATTCTTCTTTTCAGGTAAACTCTGTATCCTGAAGATTTTAACATTTCTGCTGTTCCTGGAATCATAAGTTTTGTAGCGTAATGAAGAATTAGACCTTCAATCAGAACTCCATCAAAGAAATTGAGCCATTCCATAAAGATAAAGGCCTGAATATACAGATAGTGAAATTCTGTATATCCGTTTAGTACTGCAATAATCAGTATAACTGCAACCGAATAGATGGCCCATGAACCAGCTCTTCCAAATTTTTCTTTAGTAATAATATATCCTCTTGTAACTTCTCCAAGCAGCACTGCATGGGTCTGAATATGAGCAGGGTAGTGCTGAATAAAACCCCGTGGTCCTTTTCGAAGTGAAAAAATGTTAATAGCACAAAACAGGATGGTTACAAGAACCATTTGTAATATGAATATTGAAGATGATAATCCCATTGTATATGTCCTTTCTCTTACTATTTATCTAATTTTCTGAGCATATCCATAGCTTCTTTAAACAGTTCTGCATGAGCAGAAGGATTAGCGTGAAGAATTCTGTATGCATGCTTATATGTGTCCACTTTACGGCCTTTCAGGCTATATCTGTAAGACTGAATCATTTCCATTGCCTTGTCATAATCGTCATGCTGATTCTGTTTCTTCTCGAATTCTGCAGCAATGTTTTCTAATATATCAAGTTTAATATTAATAGCATTTTCAATTCTCTGCTGAATTTTTTCTTTTTTGTTAATTTTAAGTGCGTTATACTTTTCTATCTGTGTGTCAATTTCTTCTTTAACATATGTTTCTATTAGAATTCTGTTAAGCTCAGTTTTGTTTCTGAACTTTTTAAGATCATCTTCTGCAAATGTAGAAATTACTTCTGCACGTTTTGCAAGTTTTCTTAAATCTTCGTTTTCTTCTGTAAGCTTTGTAAGTACATTGCGTAAATCAAGTGCTTCACGAACTGAGTGAACTGTATCAATAGTGAAAAGTACCACAAGAACCATTGAAACAGGATCAATAAGCATGGAAGGTATATCACTAAGAAATTTTGCAAATGGAGGATGTATAAATTTAATAAGAAGAATTGCAAAGAATCCCCATGCCACAGAACTTGTAAGGCATATATATCCTTTAACCTGAAATCTGTGGGAAGAGTAATCCCAGTATCTGACTTTAAAAATCTTCTCAATAACAGCACCTGTAACATATTCAAGTATGGTTGCTGAAATCATACCCAGAAGCCATACAAGAAAAAGATTATTCTGTACGGGAAGAGTTGCAAACAAAACAATAATGGCACCTGACCCATAAATTGGAAGCCATGGACCATTAAGAAAGCCTCTGTTTACCCATTTATGCTGCTTTGCAGAAACAAAACATGATTCAAAGATCCATCCTGCAATGCAGTATGAGAAAAAAAGTATAAGCCATTGTCCAAGGGTATAAACGTGCATAATCTGAAAGCCTCTCGATTTCATTAATAGTATAATCACAGTATGAAGATTTTCACATAAGATGTCAAGATTGGCAGGAGAATTATAAAAACTTTTTTTGAACTTTTTGATGTATACATGATAATGGGATTGTTTTGGAAATTCTGCTGTGATAAAATAAGTATTTTGATATTAGAGGTTAAGAAAGGAGTCACATGGATAAAGAAAAAAGAATTAATAAATATGAGATAGATATGTGCAATGGCGCAATTATGAGAAAGCTGATTGCTTTCTCAATACCACTTGTACTGTCAGGAAATCTGCAGTTCCTTTTTAATGCAGTAGATATTATTGTAGTTGGTAAGTTTGCAGGAAGTAATGCCCTTGCAGCTGTTGGTGCAACCACAGCGCTTATTAATATGCTGATTACATTTTTTATGGGGATTTCAATTGGTGCAAATGTTATGGCAGGAAGGTTCTTTGCAGCAAGAAAAGACAAACAGATGTCAGATCTTGTTCATACAGCAATTACTTTTGCCATAATAAGTGGTGTTGTAATTGCAGTTACAGGATGGATTTCATCAAGATTTCTGCTTCAGTTAATGGATACTCCTGACGATATTATAGATGATGCTGCTTTATATATGAGGATTTATCTTAGCGGTATGCCATTCTTTATGATGTATAATTACGGAGCAGCCATTCTGAGAGCTGTTGGAGATACAAAGAGACCGCTGGTATTTTTAATTATTGCAGGAATTCTTAATGCAGGCCTTAATGTGGTTCTTGTTGTAGGATTTAATCTTGGAGTTATAGGGGTTGCTGTTGCAACCATGTTCTCTGAATTGATATCATGTATTCTGGTACTTCGCTGCCTGTGCAGAACAGAAGGCAGTTACAGACTTGACTTTAAGTCGCTTACCCTGAAAAAGGTATATGTAAAAGAACTTCTTCAGATAGGCATGCCAGCTGGAATTCAGAGTGTTGTTATTAACTTCTCAAATGTACTTCTTCAGTCATCAGTTAACTCATTTGGATCACTTGCCATGGCTGGGTATACAGCGGCAAATAATATATTCGGGTTCCTTTATGCTACTGTAAATGCATTTACTCAGACATGTATGAGCTTCATAAGCCAGAACTATGGTCAACAGAAATGGAAACGAATGGACAAAATTCTTATAGAATGTATTTTGCTTTCTGTTGGCGTAACACTTACAATAGGTACAGCAGTGTATGTATTTGGACCACAGATTCTAAGTGTTTATACAACGAGTCCGGAAGTTGTTAACTGGGGAATGGAAGTCCTTCTTTATACAACTGTTACATATTTCATTTGTGGAATTATGGACCTTCTTCCAGGCGCAATGAGAGGAATAGGATATTCAGCAGTGCCTATGATAATTTCTATTATTGGTACTGTAGGAATAAGAATTATATGGATTTATATGATTTTCCCATATCATCATGCCATAGATTTCCTGTTTATTTCATATCCTCTTTCATGGCTGATTACCGTTGTAATGCAGGCAGTTTGTTTCTACTTTGTAAGGAAGAAAGTGTATAAATATTAAAAAATAACAAATGTCTTCAGGATGAAAGGTAGCAAAAAGGGGCTGTCGCATTAAGGATATTAATTCTTTGATGCGCAGCCCTCTTTTAATGCTTAAAAATACCTAAAAATCTTAAAAAACCTTTGAATTTTCAACAAAATCAAAGGGGTTTGGTGTAAAATAAATTTATGCAAAACAATATAATTCTACATAAAGAGTATATAATGAATGATAATAATTATCAGCTAAGAATTCCAATGAATGGATCTGACTGCTCTTTACAGAACCTATGAGAGGTTACCTGCAAAGAAATATGCAACCCCAACAATAAGGCTAAAGATAACGCGACAGCCCTAACAAAAACGACCATATGTTGGATAATTCCAACACAATTTTTGAAAAAATATTATATCAAAAAATAAGCCCGCAAACAATTCTTTTTTTAGAAAACATTTATGGTAGAATTTACGTAGTTTTAAAATAAAAAATATATGTATTATTTTATAATTATATTTTATAAGGTTATATGTGTAGAGAGGAGGTTGCTTTATGAAAAAGAAAATTTTAATAGCAAGTCTTTGCTTAATATTTTTGATGTCAAATTTAAATTTTATTTATGCGAATGAAAAAAAGCAAAATGAGGATACTTTGATTAACAGTGGCGAGGCATTGCGTATGGAATTAATTAATTCACAAAGTACAGTTTCTGTTAGAGAGATAATGAATAATGCTACGGAAAATGCAAAGCATGAATATTTTGATTTAATTTTAGAACAAGCGGAAAACGTAGCCAAGAATCATAACTTTTATTTAAATTCAAAAGATAAATTTAAAAGGAACGTTTTTTCTTTAGATAAAAATGTTTCTTTAACAGTAGAATTAGGAGATTTTGAAGAAGATAACAGTAACGTGACCAATATAGAACGCGCAGCTACATCGGGAGGAGATTATATAGGAGTTCCATCAGGAAGTCTTGAAAAAGTTGATTATATACCATATAGAACTATTTATAAAAATTACGGTAATCGTTACTTTACTTCAACATACACTTTTGCATATCCATCTGGCTGGGTTAAAATTATTACAGAAAATCATTACAATATTAGTGATTCAGGGCTTAAAGCAAGATATGGCGTTACATCATATACTTATGAAGGCGGATTAGATGGATTTAAAACCAATTGGGAAATTACGGACGGAAGTGCGACTTCGGAAGGAACAGATATTAACATTGTTGGAATGGTAGAATATATAATTGTTGGTCCTTTAGGAACCTCAAAAGGACCACGTCATTTAAGACTAGATACACGTGTTAGGTTAGATCATTTAGATAAAGCCAATAAAAGAGCAAAAATTACAGAACATGCGTACTTTTATAGAACTAAAACAATAGTTTAAAGGAGATTTTAGTGTAATGTTTATTCTATTTCAAATAATTTATTTAGTAATGCCAATAGCAACCTTGTACCTTGTATATGAAATATACAAAATGGTTAAGAAGGAAGTTAATGAAAAAAATTTTAAAGATATGAAAGATATGAAAGATGTTAAAGATGAAGATAATTAACGTAATATTAAATAAATTGCATAGTTTAGTTATGGATTATTATATTATTTATAGTTGATTAATATGCATAATAAAAATGAAATATGTTCCCTATGCCATTTTTTAAACAAGATTCGATAAGAAAATTAATTTGGGGATATGCGTATGGTTGTCGATCATAATAACACGTAACTATTATGATTAGGAGGATTATTATATGTACCACTATTTACAGTTAAACATTTTTTCTATTCTGTTTATTTTTTGGTATGATATCTCGTATGTGTAGACATTTAAAAATAAACCTATTTTTTGGGATACATATCAAAAAACGCTTTAAACTAAAGTCGAAGTCAATGAAGAAAAAGGAAATTTACTCGCGGGCTGTTTAAATATATCTCTAGGGATTTTATTATTCGTGCTAAACACTCCAATATCTTTTTCACTACAATTCAAAAAAGATAGTGCTCTTAAATTTTTTTATTTTCTTACTTTGTTCGATACTAATTTATTTTTATGTGAATACTCAATTAGAAAAAAATAGGGGTTGTAATGCCAGAGTCTCCTAAGGACAGTTTACTGAAATTAAGGCAAAGAGCATTGCAGCAGGACAAGTTAATTGCCGAGAAGGACTGATAAAAAAAGTTCTTCTCGGCTTTTTTCGTTAGTTTATGAAAAGACTGTTTTCTCCAAGCAGTGAAAATACTGATGCAGTAAACATTGCAATGCCTGTTTTTAATGTGGTTTCATCGGGGTTCATCTTTTCGCTGTGAAGAGGGTAGAAAGGTTCTCCTTTTATGGCTGTTCCCATATTAAAATATGAAGCTTTTGCTGCTTCAGTGAAAAATGAGAAATCATCAGCTCCAAGGCTTGGTTCTTCCATTAATTCTACTTTGCTTTCGCCAAAAAGTTCTTTTGCTGTATTTTCTAAAACTTTTGTTACCTCGTTGTTGTTAATGAGAGGGGGATAGAAGTCATCCGCCCACTTTACCTCTGCTTCTGCACCGTATGACTTAGCAGTAAATGATGCAATTTCGTTTACATGATTAATAGTATCTCTGAAAGTTTCATTATCAAGAGCGCGAACAGTTCCAGAAAGTGTTACTGTTTCCGGGATAACATTACCAGCACTTCCACCATGAATTGAACCAACTGTAACTATTACAGGTGTTGTCGGAGCATTAAATCTGCTTGATATACTCTGAAGGGCAAGAATGATACTTGCTGATACTACAACAGGGTCAACGCCCATATCAGGGTGAGCACCGTGGCAGCCTTTTCCGCGCACTATAATGCTGAAACCTGTTGCTGCAGCATTCATGGGACCATATTTCAGGACTATATTTCCAGAAGGACTTGATGGATCAACATGAAGAGCTATTACAACATCAGTTTCTGGATTTTTAAGGCAGCCTGATTTTATCATTGGTTCTGCTCCACCGATGGTTTCTTCAGCAGGCTGGAAAAAGAATTTTACAGTACCTGGAATTTTATCTTCGTGTTTTTTCAGTATTGCAGCTGTGCACATAAGTATTGCTGTATGCATATCATGACCACATGCATGCATAACGCCTTTTGTGCAGGATGCATATGGAAGACCAGTATCTTCTGTAATGGGAAGGGCATCAAAATCAGCTCTTATACCTACAGCTCTTGACGGGTCTTTACCTGTTTCAGCTACAATGCTGTTGTCATTTTCGCCTGTATAATATTTTATGTTATTTCTGTCAAGAAAGTCCGTTATGTATTTTTTTGTTTCATATTCTTCTTCGGAAAGTTCCGGGTGCATATGAAGATATCTTCTTATTTCCTTTGCTTCTTCAAAAATTTCTTCAGCTTCTTTTATATAATCCATGTTGTACCTCGTTTTTTAAAAAAATAAAATATCTCAGTTAATGACAGTATATGACTTAGAAATAATAAAGGCAATAGAAAAATCATCTGATTAAAGTCAGGGATAGATGAACAGGATTATTTGTGCTATGATTATGAAAAGTTTTAGCTTTTTATTATCAATTTATGAGGTGAAAAAATGAGATATCCAGAAAAACTTAAGAAAGGCGACGTAATAGGACTTGTAAGTCCATGCTCACAGATTTCCACAGAGAGAAAGGCACAGTGCATAAAGACTATTGAAAATCTGGGATTCAGAGTAAAGGCAGCAGATAATATTGACGCTGTAAAAGGTGGATTTATGGCAGGAGATGAGAAAATACGAGGAGAATGGATTAACAGAATGTTTGCTGACCCTGAGGTTAAAGGGATCTTCTGTATAAGAGGGGGAGATGGAGGTAACAGAATTACAGACTTTCTTGACCTTAATATTATAAAGGAGAATCCTAAAGTGTTTGTAGGTTACAGTGATGTAACTACTTTGCACCATATTTTTAATCAGCAGTGTGATTTTGTAACTTTCCATGGGCCAATGGTATCATCAAACATGGTAGATGATTTTGATAAAGAAAGCCGTGATGGGTTTTTTGCTTCACTTGAACTTGATGGCAGAGGTGAGTATACCTATGTTGAACCGGAAGGAATGGAGATTGAAGTGGCAAGAGAAGGAAAAGCCGAGGCCGTTATAACAGGAGGCAATCTGTCAGTAATGTGTGCATCCATTGGAACTCCATACGAAATAGATACAGAAGGGAAAATCCTGTTTATAGAGGAAGTGGGAGCTCATATTGGAAATGCAGACAGACATATTTATCAGCTTAGAAATGCAGGATTACTTCACAAAGCAGCAGGCATAATTCTGGGCCAGTTTACAGAAAATATACTTGATATGGAAGACTATACAGAGACAGAATGTATTCTTGATGCCATAGGAGATCTGAATATACCTGTAATGTTTAATATACAGTCAGGTCACGGTAAACCAATGATATGTATACCTCTTGGAGCAGTATGCAAAATGGACACAGAAGAAAAAAGTATAGTATTCAGATAGAACATAGCAAAATAGAAATTTAAATAGGTTTTAATAAGATAAAATACATAATAAAACCCATTAATACAGCATTAGAATACTCAGAACATTCAAATAACACACCCTTTCTTTGGCACAGAGTTTGCGTGAATGTAAGTTAACCTAAAACAACATTTTCTGAGCAAGGAGAATCGGTAAATGGAAAGAAATAAAAAGAGTTTTGAAGAATATCTGGGAAAATGTATAAAGGAACTTGGTTATCCTGGCGTTTCTGTTTCTATAAGAGGCCCTGAAGGAGTTTTATTCGAAAAGGGATTTGGTTATATTGATGAGGAAAAGAAAAAGCCAGCAGACGAGAATACCATATATGGAATTGCATCCATGAGTAAATCCATGACGGCACTTGCATGTGCAATTCTTCACACAGAAGGAAAGCTGAGTCTTGATGATTCCATAACAAAGTATTTCCCTGATTTTCATATTCCGGGAAATCCTGATGAATGCGTAACTCTTAAAGTTATAGCAGAACACAGGGCCGGAATACCACCTATACCACCACTAGAATGGTCAATTGCAATGAACAGTATAGAAAGGGATTCTGTATGGTACCGCCATATGATTAAGACGGCACCAAACAAGATGGACAATATTAATCAGATTGCTGATTATATAACTGAGGGCAGTTACAAGACCATTGGAGCACCAGGAGAGTATATGAGTTACTCAAATGAGGGTTATGCACTTTTATCATATGTAGTCGACAAGGCTGCAGGAATTACACTTGAGGAATTTCTGGATAAGAGGGTGTTTAAACCACTTGGAATGAGCAGAACGGTGCTTGATCTTGATGGATCTGAAGCTGCAGAAATTGCATCTGATGGTAATATGACAAGTCTTTTCGAAGCTGACGAAGAAACAGGAGAACTGATATGTGATGATAACTGGTCAGTACTTCCACCATTCAGAGGCTGTGCCTGCGTAAAATCCACAGCAGCAGATATGGCAAAGTACTATAGAATGCTTGCTGATCATGGAAGATTTGAAGGAAAGCAGATTGTGCCAGAAGAGGCTGTAGAACTTATGACAGGAAAATCTTATCCGACATCAGAAAAACCATATTACTGTCTGGGACTCAGCAAGAGAATTGTAGATGGCAGAACAGTATGTGAGCACTCAGGAGGACTTCACGGAGTTTCTTCCCACGGAGGATTTGTGGAAGGTGGATATTCAGCAGTTGTTCTCTGTAACCAGGGAGATGTGGATGTAGAACTTCTTCAGTGGATATGTTACAACTACATCATGGGACTACCTTACGAAAAGAAACATTACTGGTCACGTCCGTCAGGAAATGATTTCTCCATGAAAGAGGCATTAGAAGGAGATTTTCTTGCTGAAGAGGGACTTCCTTCTCACACTGTGGTAAGAGTTGAAGATGGCAGAATTTTTGCCAGATATGGGGATACTGATGTGGAACTCTTATACGACAAAGGGACTGTCTTTGTTGCAGTAGAAAAAGACAATCCAGAAAGACGTGTAACGACCATGGAATTCTTTATAAGAGATGGAAAAGCATGGGCTGTAAGATGTTATACAAGAGTGTATATGAAAGTTAATAGCTGAAGGGAGATGTAATTATCAGAGACTATGTTTTAAAGAGAATCGTTCAGGGACTGTTACTTGTCTTCTGCGTTTCATTTCTGGTTTTCAGTCTTATGTATATGATGCCTGGTGAACCAATAGATATGGTAGTAGACAGAAAAGTCTCTGAAGAGAAAAAGATGGAAATCGCGCACGAACTTGGATATGATCAGCCTTTCCTTACTCAGTATAAGAACTGGGCAACAGACGTTATCCATGGCGATTTTGGAACATCAACAAGATACAAAAGCTCAGTGTGGAGCATAATGAAAGAGAGAATCCCATACAGCTTGAAACTGTGTACATGGGCTCTAATTCTTGAACTGGCAGTGGCACTACCCCTTGGCCTGCTTTGCGCCATGAAGAAGGATGGATTCTTCGACCGGTTTACGGTGAACTTCTCGCTGCTTATGACTGCAGTGCCATCATTCTGGCTGGGGGCGCTTTTCATACTGCTGTTTGCTGTAAAGCTTGAAATACTCCCCATAAGCGGGTATTCGACACCGGCAAACTTTGTACTTCCTGTTGCAACAACTGTTCTTGCAGGTATGGGAGGAACACTTCGTATTACAAAAACAGAAGTACTTGAAGTACTAAATGAAAAATACGTAACAACAGCATATGCAAAAGGTCTTCCTAAAAAGACTGTTATGATAAAGCATGTGCTGAGAAATGCGCTGATACTGGTTACAACACTTGTATTTATGTCAATTCCATGGCTTATCTCAGGTGCAGTTGTAATCGAAAAGATTTTCGGACTACCTGGAATGGGTAATCTGCTTCTGAACTCCATAATAGTTCAGGATATGCCGGTTGTTCAGGCAGTACTTCTTCTGATAGCAATACTTACAGTTATATGCAATCTGATAAGTGATATTGTTATGGGAATGCTTGATCCGAGAATCAGACTTTCACTAAGTGGAGGTGACAATTAAATTGAACGAAAAATTTAAAGAAACACTCCATGATTGTTGGAAAAATACAAACTTTATGATTGGTTTTATAATACTGTTAAGTGTATTTATCTGTGCAATATTTGCAGATGTAATAGCACCATACGAATACACTGCCCAGAATGTAGGAGGAAGATTTGAACCACCTTCAGCTGATTTCCTTTTTGGAACAGATGACCTTGGAAGAGATATGTTCTCAAGAGTAATTTACGGATCAAGAATTGCTTTATGGGTTGCATGTCTTGGAGCCGTACTGCAGCTGACTATTGGTGTTGTTGTTGGTCTTGCCTGTGGCTTCTTTGGGAAATGGGTAGACAGGGTACTTTCTTTTATGACAGACCTTACATGGTGTATTCCGGGAACCATTCTGGCTCTTGCAGTAGTCACAATGATAGGTAAAGGGCTTACAAATACAATTATTGCAATATCTTTTGTTGCATGGGCAAGTTATGCACGTACAGTAAGAGCAAAGACTCTTTCTTTGAGGAATATGGCCTTTGTTGAAACAGGTAAGGCTTTTGGAGAATCCTCTGTATCACTTATGTTCAGATATATTCTTCCAAATGTAATACCATCACTGATTGTAATGGTTTCACTGAACCTGCCAGGAACAATTATGTCAACTACAACACTTTCTTTCCTGGGACTTGGTTCACAGCCACCTTCACCTGACTGGGGACTTGCAATATCTGTGGGAATCAAATACATAACAAGAGCACCATGGCTCAGCATTTTCCCCGGACTTGCACTTGTTTATACTACATTTGGTTTTAACCTTCTTGGTGAAGGACTCAGAGACCTTCTTGATCCACACATGAAATCACAGTAAGTTACATCAGAAAGGAGCAGAAAATGAGCGAAGAACTGTTAAAGCTTGAACATCTGTCCATAGACTACAGAGTTAAGGATGGATATCTTTCCGCTGTAAATGATGTAAACTGTACAATTAACAGAGGAGAAGTTTTCGCTATTGTAGGAGAATCTGGTTGCGGTAAGTCAACAGTTGCTCATAGCATAATGAACCTTCTTCCTGGCGGAAACGAAGAAATAAACGGAAAAATAATTTTTAAGGGCAGAGACCTGAGAACTGTAAGTGAAAAAGAAATGGAAAATATAAGGGGAAAGGAAATCGGAATGATATTCCAGAACCCTCTTGATTCATTAAATCCTGTATATACTGTAGGAAATCAGGTTTCTGAAGCGATCCTTCTTGATAAAGTTGACAAAGCTGAAGCATGGAACAGAGTAATAAAGCTGTTTAAAGATGTAAAAATGCCTGATGCAGACGAAAGAGTAAAAAGCTTTCCACATGAACTTTCAGGTGGAATGAGACAGCGTGTTATGATTGCCATGATGCTTTCGAGAAATCCGGAGCTTCTTATTGCAGATGAGCCCACTACAGCTCTTGATGTAACTATTGAAGCACAGATTCTGGAAATCATGAAGGAACTGAAAAAAGAATATAATACAGCTATTCTGTTAATAACTCATAACTTTGGGCTTGTTGCAGAAATAGCAGATAAAATCGGAATAATGTATGCAGGAGAAATGGTGGAAACGGGAGATGTATTCGAAATATTTGAGAATCCTTCTCATCCATATACAACACTTCTGATGCAGGCACTTCCAAGAAAAACAAAAAAAGAGGGAAGACTTAAAACCATTGACGGCTCAGTTCCAAGAATAACAGACAAAAAGCCATGTTGCAGATTTGCTAACAGATGCCCATTTGCAACAGATATCTGTTTTAACGAAAATCCTCCCCTTGAGCAGGTAGGTGAGAACCACTTCTGCAGATGTCATAACATCAGAAAGGGGGAAAATCATAATGAAAGATAATATTATGATAAGGCTTAATGGATTGAAAAAATACTTTGCAGTTGAAAAGGGTTTTGTAAAGAAAAAGGTAACCTATGTAAAGGCAGTTGATAATATTACACTTGATATTCATGAAGGTGAGATTGTAGGACTTGTAGGAGAGTCCGGCAGTGGAAAAACAACCCTTGCAAGAGTAATACTTAATCTTACAAAGAGTACTGGCGGAACCATAGAAATTAATGGAGTTGATCTTGCTGATGCCTCGAAAGAAGATATTAAGAAAATCAGAAGTGAGGTTGCTGTAGTATTCCAGGATCCTGCATCTAATCTTAATCCAAGGCAGACAGTAGAAAGTTCAATTATGAGGCCTATGGTAATTCACGGAATTCCAAAGGCAGAAGCAAAGAAAAAAGCTGCAGAAGTGCTGGAAATGGTAAAAATGGATAAGAGATATCTAGACAGTTACCCACATCAGCTTTCTGGTGGACAGCTTCAGAGAATTGCCATAGCAAGAGCACTGGCACTTAATCCAAGAGTTATGATTCTTGACGAACCAACAAGTGCTCTTGACGTATCTGTACAGGCACAGATACTTAATCTTCTTCTTGATTTACAGGAAGAACTAAACCTGACTTATCTTGTAATTACACACGATCTTAATGTAATTAAGTATATAAGTGATTGCATTGCGGTAATGTATCTTGGGAAGCTGGTTGAATGCGGACCTACAGCCGAGATAAGTGAAAATGCAAAACATCCTTATACTAAGGGACTACTTGATGCATCGCCTATTCTTGATCCACGTTTAAGAGACAGGGAAAAGGAAGTTATGAAAGGTGATCCTGGCAGCCTTATAAATATGGGGAAGGGATGCAGATTCTGTGACCGATGTAAATATGCAACAGATGAATGCAGAGAAAGGGAACCTGAAACAAGGTTTATTTCGGAAGGACATCAGGTAGCATGTTTCCACCCATTAAACAGTTAGTAAGCATAGCTGTAGCAGATTCATAGGAGGAACAACATGAAAAAGAAATTATTGGCGCTTGGCCTTATTGCTGCTCTGGTATTTACAATGACAGCATGCGGAGGAAAAGCTGACGTAGACAATGCAGAAAAAAAAGAACTGTCAATTATTGATAGTGAGTGGTATGGACTTGACGTATTCCAGCTTGACAGCACAGCAGGAGCTCAGGGACTTAACTCCAGTTCCTTATTCCAGTGGAATCCGGAAACAAACACAGTAGAAGATAATATTTGTACAGACTGGGTAGTAAGTGAAGATGGAAAATCTGTAACTTTTAATGTTCCTGAGGGACTAAAATATTCCACAGGAGAGACAGTTGAACCAGAAGACGTTGTAGCTTCAATTGAACATGGTCTTGAAGTAAGTCCATATGCAGAAGGCTACGAAAACATTGAAACAATGGAAATTGACGGAAGACAGGTAAAACTTAATCTTGTAGAATTCAGATCAGATATGCAGTACTATTTCTGCGCAGGATTTATTATTCTTATTGACAAAGACGAACTTGATACAATGTCAAAAGAAGAACTTGTATGGGGATGTCACCCTTACGGAATGTATGCACTTGCAGAAAACGGATATGTATCAGGATCAGAAGTTAAACTTGTAAGAAACGACGATTTTAAATGTGCAAATCCATTAGTTGAAAATCAGGGACCTGGACATTTTGAAACTGTATCAGTTCGTTTCAATGTAGAAGCATTTACACAGACAGAAGAGCTTAAGAGCGGCAGTGTAGATATTCTTATGGGAGTATCAAATGATCAGAAACTTGAGCTTGAGAAGGAAGAAAATGTTGTACTGACAGATACAACCTATCCAAATATTGCATACTTCGAAATGAATACAGACAAGGGTATATTCAAAGATATTAATGTACGTAAGGCAGTTGCTCTTGCAATTAACAGAGATGGTCTTGCAGAAGTAGTAGATGGAATGATTGCACCAGCATATTCAATGATTTATGATTCTGTTCAGAATTTCTCACCAGATGCAAAATCATGGTTTGAAGAAAATCTTGCAAATGATACAGAAGAAGCAGAAAAACTTCTTGATGAAGCAGGCTGGAAAGATACAGATGGAGACGGAATCCGTGATAAAAATGGTAAGAAACTTGCATTTACATGGTATGCATGGACTAACTCAACAACAATTCCAGAAGCAATGGCAGAACAGCTTAAAGCTGTAGGTATAGAAATGACCATTGAAGCAATTGACTGGAACTATGTATACGAAAATATCAGCAATGATAAGTATGATGCAGGTATTGAATGGTTATCATGGGCAGAACCAATGCTTGTACTAAATGCATGCTACTATGATAAGAATGCTCCTGGTAATACAGATGAATACAGAGCATTAGTAAATGATGCAAAGACAACAGTTGATACTGACGTAAGAACAAAGAAAGTGGGAGATGCACAGATGCATATTTTCGAAAATGTTAATATGATTCCACTGTACTCAGAATTAAGTTTCACAGCATACAACAGTGAACTTAAGGGATTTAATGTTCTTGGAGATGGAACAGCACCACTTAACGACCTTGCTTATTAATTTATAAACGACCTCAGATGGCACGGTCTCGTGATCGTGCCATTTTAAAAATCAGTACAGATGCTTCATCAAAAAGGTTTATCCTCAAAAAGTATAGAAACAAGGGAGGAACAACATGAAAAAGAAATTATTGGCAATGGGACTTATTGCAACGCTTGTATTCACCATGACAGCATGTGGAGACAGCAAGGCAAAGAGTAACGACGAGAAGACAGAACTATCTGTCATTGACAGTGAATGGTACGGACTTGACGTATTCCAGCTTGACAGTACATCAGGTTCACAGGGACTTAACTCCAGCTCCTTATTCCAGTGGAATCCGGAAACAAATACAATGGACGATAATGTATGTACAGACTGGGTAGTTAGTGAAGACGGACATACAGTTACTTTCAATGTTCCTGAAGGACTAAAATATTCTACAGGAGAAACAGTTGAACCAGAAGATGTTGTAGCATCAATTGAACATGGACTTGATGTAAGTCCGTATTCAGATGGATATAACAATATTGAGGCAATGGACGTTAAGGACAGACAGGTTACTTTACATTTATCTGAATTCAGATCGGATATGCAGTACTATTTCTGTGCAGGATTTATTTCAATTATTGATAAGGATGAGTTAGATTCTATGTCAGATGAAGAACTTATGTGGGGATGCCATCCTTATGGAATGTATGCACTTGCAGAAAACGGATATGTATCTGGCTCAGAAGTAAAACTTGTAAGAAACGATGAATACAAGTGCTCAAATCCTCTTGTAGAAAACAAAGGTCCGGGACACTTCGAAACAGTTAATGTAAGGTTTAATGTAGAGAAATTTACACAGACAGAAGAGCTGAAGAGTGGTCATGTAGATCTTCTGACAAGTATTTCAAGTGAACAGAAGAAAGAACTTGAGAACGAGGAAAATGTTACTATTAAAGAAACAACATATCCAAATACAGCATATTTTGAAGTAAATACTAATACAGGAGTATTAAGCGACTATAATGTTCGTAAAGCTCTTGCACTTTCTATTGACAGAGATAAACTTGCAGAAGTTGTAGATGGAACAATTAAACCAGCTTATGGTATGATATCTGATTCTATGCAGAACTATTCTCAGGATGCTCTTGACTATTTCGAAAAGAATTTCTCCAACAACCCTGAAGAGGCAAAGAAGATTCTTAAAGAAGCGGGATGGAAAGATACTAATGGCGATGGCATCTTAGAGAAAAAAGGAAAGAAGCTTTCATTCACTATGTATGCATGGACAAATTCCACAACAATTCCAGAAGCTCTTGCAGAACAGCTGAGACAGGTTGGCTTTGAGATGCAGATTGAAGCTATTGACTGGAACTACATTCACGAGAGAATCGGATCTAATGAATACGATACTGGTATTGAGCATCTTGCATGGGCAGAACCAATGCTGATTCTGAACATATGCTACTATGATAAAGATGCTCCTGGTAATACAGAAGAGTACAAGAATCTTGTAAGAAAGGCAGCTTCAACAGTAGATCCAGAAGAAAGAACAGAGTTAATAAGACAGGCACAGATGAATATATTTGAAAACCTGGATATTATTCCATTTTATTCTTCACTGGACTATAGTGCTCATAACAAAGAACTAAAAGGTTTTAATGTTCTTGGAGATGGCACAACACCACTTAATGATTTAGCGTATTAATGATATTTAGATAGGATAAAGAGGCGGCAGGGAGTAAACCTGCCGTCTCAGTTTTTTTGTAAAGGTGAATTAGAAAAAGAATTTTATGCAATATAAAAACATTTACTTGACAAATTGTTTTTATGAGAATACAATAACCTTGTTAAAATTCATATTTAATTTATATGTCTTCCATAACAGGAAGCTAAGAGGGAACCGGGTGCAAATCCCGGGCGGTCCCGCCACTGTAAGATGAGGAGTCTGCAGTCAGTATGCCACTGAATATATATTTGGGAAGGTTGCTGCAGATGATGATACACGAAGCCAGGAGACCTGCATATAATTTCTGATTGCTGGCGGAGAATCGGTATAATCTGAGGTGAGGACAAGATTTGTATCCTGGGATTCTGCGCGTGCAGGGTCCTTTTTTTTATGTCAGAAACAGATAAATATGGTTTTAAGAGGGGGAATGTCTTCTTAAATGAGGAATAGGAAGACAAAATATTAAGTATTGTTTATGTATGTACGAAAGGAGAAGAAATGTATAATACTGCAAAAGAAAAGCAAAAAAACAGACTGGTAGCACTTACAGTTGTATTTGCCATGATTTTTACGCAGTTTGCATCAACAGTAAATGTTTTTGCGTCAACAGAAGAACTTCCATTTAAAACTACAGTAAGTAGTGCAGATGGAAAGAACTGCCCTATAAAAAACACTGGAAAGACAATAAGTCACGATATATGGGGAGATGGAGAACCAAATTCATATAGAGATATCCCTTTATATAAATGTGAAGTTCCAAAAGGTGCAGAATATGTCAATATTAGCAGAAATGGGGATAATGATGTAAAACATAATGATATGAACAGTTTCGAAGACATGGAATACAAACACTATCTGTCTTCAATTACAACTGGTCCATTACTTGGAGAAGAAAACTACATTATTATTCAGCCAGGTACTTCAAGAAATTCTTCTGTAGCTATGTATTTTGAAGAAGCTGAAGAAGAAGGGGAAGAAGGAGAATCTATTGAATTACCATTTAAGTCAAAAGTAACAGATGGAAGCAAAGCATATCCAGTTGAGCTTACAGATAAAAAACTTGGTGACAACTATGGAACATATGATACATACAAATGCATTGTTCCTGCAGGCACAAAGAAAGTTACTCTTGAACCAGCACAAAACGAAGATTTCTTTAAGAACGATAATCCTGTAAAAGGTGAATTTGACATTGATGGCAAAACAGGAGAAGAAAACCTGCTTATAATCAGTGTAAAAGGAGGAAGTGGCTGGACTTATTACACACTATACTTTGAAGAGGAAACTGCAAAGGAGAAAGAACCACTTCCATTTAAAACAACAATTACAGATATTGATGATGACGAAGATATATACGAGATTGAGTCAGCAGATGAAATTGTAACTACAGAATTTAAAATGGATCTGCCTCTTTATGTATGTAAGGTTCCGGAAAACACTGATACAGTAAAGCTTCATAAGAATGGTGATTTTAAGTATCTCGAAAATAATATAAATACAATTGACATTCCAGAAGGCCACTACAGCATTAAAGACAAAATGGGAAAAGAAAATTTCTTTATTGTGGAAACAAAGCTTACAGGCACAGGAATTGACTTTGCAATTTACTTCGAGGAAGACCCGGAACTTGAGAAAGATGTAGCTGACAAGGCAGAACTTAGAAAGACTGTTGCTGCTGCAGAAGAACTTATCAGAAATGAAAAACTGTATGATGAGAAGAGCATTGCAGAATTAAAGGATTCCGTTAAAGAAGCAGGTGAAATTCTTAAGGATAAGAAATCAGAACAGAAAGCAGTTAATGAAAAAGATGCAGAACTAAAAGACCAGATTAAGAACATGAAATCTGGATATGTCGTATACTTTGAAACTAAAGAAGGTGACCCTGTTTATTCTGAAGATGGTGTATTTACTTTATCAGCACTAAATGAAGGTAAATTCAAGGTATCAGGTAAAGGCGTAACCAATGTAAACTGGAACTGTGTTGAAAAGGTTACAGAAGAAACAGCAGAAGGAAAAACAGAATCATACTACAAGTTCTGGATTAACGAAGACGGAACATATCAGCCAAAAGAACCAAAGATGATGGATGCAACAGTAACTTTTGATGTAGATGGAGAAACTGTTAAGAGAACATTCAGAATCAATACTATTGCAACAGATATTAAGGATATTAAAGTGTATTCAGACGGTAAAGAAGTTACTGATTCAAAACCACTTATCCTCAAAGGAAGAGAATGGGCAACTATTACTGCAAAAGGTCTTATTGGAAATGAATGGGTAGACATTCCTGCTCAGTCATTCTATATTGTTCCACAGGAAAATACACATGTTCAGGGCAACAGAATTGCTTTATGGGAAGATAATAAAGACTTTAAGGTAACAGTAAGTCTTTATGGAGATGCTGTTAAAACCTCATTTACAGCAAAAGCATCATATGTTCCTGTATCATCATTTGAAATTAAGGTTCCAAAAACAACATGGATTCTTGATGCATGGAACCCATCATCACAAAATTATCTTGGATTAAGATATTATGCTGATCCAGCGCAGGACAGAGGTTACTATATCGATATGAAACCTGCAAATGCAAGCAACTGGGATATGGAATGGAAATCATCAGATGAAAGTGTTGCATATTTTGATCCACTAAATGATAACGGAATCGTTCCTAAAAAAGCTGGTAAAGTTGAATTTACAGTAACAAGCAAAGATAATAAAAAGGCTACAGATAAGATTTCACTGGAATTTAAGTATAAGAATCCTCTTAAGGAAGCAAAGGCTCCATTTGATACAGAAGATGAAAAGCTTGTGTTAAATGCAAATGAAATCAGAGAGTTCGAAATGGCTACAAAGCCAGAAAATGCTACAGAACGTCGTTTTAACTGGTCATACAGCAAGGAAGGCGTAGTTAAGGTAGATGATAAGCTTGAATACATTTCATTTGGCGAACAGGAAGAAAATGACGGCGAAAAAATCGGAGAACTTAAAGTAACACACAGAGTAACAGCTGAATCAGTAGCAAAAGATACAACTGTAATTGTTACAGGTACACCGGTGGATGATACAGAAAACTGCAAACCAGTTAAATTTGCTGTAACAGTAAAAGCAGATGAAAATCATAAAGAACCTGTTGATAATATAAAACAGTACAGAAAAGCATATAGCGAAACTGCAGCAAAATATGCAGGAAAGCTTATGAGCTATGGAGATGAATGGGCACTTATTGGATTAACAAGAGGTGGACAGGCATTAGACCAGAACGTTTTAGACAGATACTATCAGAGCGTACTGCAGAAGGTAAAGAGTGCGGATGGTAATTTAAGCAGCACAAAGTATACTGAGTATTCAAGAGTTATACTAGGTCTTACAGCTGCAGGCTTTGATCCACAGAACGTTGGCGGATACAACCTGGTTGAAAAACTTGGAGACTTTGATAAAGTAAAAGCTCAGGGTATTAATGGCCCGATCTGGGCATTGATTGCACTTGACAGCGGTAATTACAAACTACCTGCTGATGCTACAACAACAAGAGACAGACTTGTAGATGAAATTCTTTCAGCACAGGTAGCAGGAGGCGGTTTTGCATTTAGCGGTGACAAAGCAGATTCAGATATGACAGCAATGGCAGTTCAGGCACTTGCTCCATATTACAACACTAACGAAGCTGTAAAAGCAGCAGTTGACAGTGCACTAGATGTACTATCAGAAATGCAGACTTTAACGGGAGCATTTATTGCTAACGGCGGAAGTGAAACAGCTGAATCAACAGCACAGGTAATTGTAGCTCTTACAGCACTTGGAATTAATCCGGAAACAGATGAACGCTTCATTAAAAATGGCAAAACAGTAATGGATGGATTAATGGGATTCTATGCAGGAGATGGCCAGTTTAAGCATGTAAAATCAGGGGATAATAATGCTATGGCTACAGAACAGTCACTTTATGCTCTTGCTGCATATTTAAGATTCAGAGATGGAAAAACATCACTGTATAACATGTCAGATGTTGTAAAGAAAGATACACCAGAAGAACCTGAAACAGTTTTACCAGTTGTAGGACCAGAAGGGGATGCAACAATTTCATCTGATAAAAAGACTGCTGAAGTCAATCCTTCAGAAATCAAGAATATTACAGGTGAATTAACAGTTAAGCTTGAAGGTAACAAAACAGTTAAATATGACAAAAAAGCAATGGATTCAATTAAGAAACAGATTCCTGCAGATGCAGAAAAAGTTCAGTTTGTAGTAGAAGCTACAAGAGCAGGTATAAATGCAGCTCAGAAGAAGACAATTGAAGAAAGCAAAGCTTTAGAAGTATTCAGCGTTGAATTAATGGTTACAAAAGCTGATGGCACAACGCTCAGAATTCATGATTTTGGTGAGGGTAAAGTTCAGGTTACAGTACCATTTGCAAATCCTGAAAACCTGAAATTAGAGGTTTACAGAGTAGAAGAAGATGGAACAATAAAACTTATGAACAGTACATACAAAGATGGATATCTTTCATGGATTACAGATGGACATTCATATTATATGGTTGCTGAAGCAGGAAAAGCAGTAGCAGCAGGAGCTGAAGATACTGCTGCAAAAGCACCAAAAACAGGTGATAGCAATACCATGATTCCATGGATGTTAATTATTCTTATTGCAGCATCAGGGGTTGTTATAGCAAGAAAGAAAAATAACTAAAACTAAATCATTCTTTTAGACAGGAACCGCCAGAAATGG
>SAMEA104404100__coassemble_1187_pt1 | contig 24484 bp, 21 predicted proteins | sample SAMEA104404100__metabat2_high_PE_036 | metagenome-assembled genome bin SAMEA104404100 (sample SAMEA104404100) | Balaenoptera acutorostrata | reverse complement strand
GAGATTTCAAGGGTTATAGCTCTTATACTTTCTTTTAACTGTCGAAAATGAGATTCTAACACATATACCTGTTTTGTCAACAAAGCAGAGAGCATGAAGTTAAATCCATGTGGAACAGGGTCTCCTGTCTTTTCATCTTTTTGTCAGAAGCCTCAAGTCTTTTATGACTTAGAAGGAAATTTACTACATTTCCATTGCCCTTTCTGTACCATCCCGGCCTGAAGTCAGCCGCCTTATAAATATCTTCTTTTGTAAAGTTACCACCTTCAATACGGTTTAGTATCAGTAATTTCTTATATATGATTCTAGGTCTCTTCCGTTGTTTTAGAATTACTATCCTTACTTTATGTCTGAGCCTTTGTCAGGAAGGTTTTTATACTGCCAGGTTCTATAGTAGTTTATCCATCCTTGCACATACTCAAAAAGAGCCTGCACAAAGCAGGCTCTTTCCATAATTTACTTACTCAGCATTTACAATATCGTTAATTTTTTCTCCGCAGATTCTTACGCTTTCTTCATCAGGGTATACTACTGATGCATAGGCGTTACCAAGAGAATAGCATGGTGAACTTCCAGTACTTCCTGTTACAGCAGAACTTTCAATAGTCCATCCAGTCATGTTTCCAAGCTGCATCTTTACCAGTTTCTGAAGGTCTTTTGCAGTCATATTTGTAGCCATGTAATTTTCTATAGTTGATAGAATTTCTGTATACTTTGTAAGTATGGCTGTGCTTGATGTTACCTTGTTAATAACCCCTTCTACAACAATCTGCTGATTTCTGTTTCTCTGGAAGTCTCCGTTTGAGAAAGAATATCTTTCTCTTGCAAAAGCAAGAGCTGCCTCTCCATTAACGTGGTTCATACCCACATTAAATGAATATCCTCCTGCTGAGAATTCCTTTTCAGAATCAATATCGACTCCGCCAAGAATATCAATAAGTTCTCTTACTGTAGTAAAGTTAACCTTTACGTAGTAGTTAATGTCAATTCCAAGCATTGCTTCTGCTGTAGCAATAGTTTCTTCTACACCGTAAATACCAGTGTGAGTAAACTTATCCATCTGTCCCTTATGATCTTCTCCCTGAAGCGGAACGTATGAGTCTCTTGGAATAGATGTCATAAGAACCTTGTGATTAACTGGGTCAATAGTAAGGATCATGTTTACGTCAGATCTAGAAACAGTTGATATAGGGCCGTCTGTATCTATTCCTGTAATATATACATTAAACGGAGCCTTAGTTACATCTGCCTTCTTTGAAATATCTTTCTGCTCACTTCTTACTTTTACTGTATAGAGAATTCTTGTATTTTCTTCAAATCCTTCTATAACACCCTTAATGTTCTCATAGTTACCAGCTGCAATAAAAGCTATATCGTTATTATCAACAACACTTATGCAGATATCATTAATATTGCTTTCTGATTTAAAGCTTACATCAACTTCTTTCTTAAGCTTTTCTTTAGCTTCGTCATATTCTGCACTTCCGCTCTTAAAAGTAATAACTTCATGGCCTTTAATATCCTTAACCTTGTTATATGCACTGTCCTCTTTTACAATTACATGATACTCTGTAATCTGTTCTTTTGAATCTGTAATATTCCCTAAGAATGACATTGTATTACCAATATAGTAAATGCCAAAAGCATAGCATACTGTAAGAATAAGCGATATTATGGCTGCTGCTATTTTGCTGCCCTTTCCATTACTTTCTCTTATGAGAACAAATCCAAAACCTGCCCCCAAAAGAATTACAATAACTGAAGCTGCAATAAGCAGTGTCATTGTAAGCATATTCATGTATACAAGCATGCCTATAAATGCCACAGAAACCAGTGCAAATATAACGGCCCATATTTTAAAGAAATCAAACTTTAATTTCTGGTCTTCTTCTCTATAGTGTTTGCCCTTTGCCATACTATTCTCCTCTCCTTGTCAAAGCCTCTTTAACTTCTTCAGAGACTATTACTGCCTGTCCGTTAGAAAGACCAGTAACCGCCTCCTTCACATCTTCTGCAAAGGCAGGGTCAGTTACCATTTCAAACTGAACATCACTTCCATATACTTCATTAAGAATACTTACCTCTTCATCAAAAGTAAAGTTCTGTATTCTGTTAAAAGTGCTGTAATCAACTTTGTAAGTGATTACACTCATTTCCTTAACATCAGCAATACCTGCTGCTTCAAGACCCAGCTTGGCACTGCTTGTATATGCCCTTACAAGTCCCCCTGTTCCAAGTTTGATTCCACCAAAGTATCTTGTTACTACAAGTGCTACGTTGGTGATGCCTTCTCTTACAAGCATCTGTACAATTGGGGCTCCTGAAGTACCCTGGGGTTCTCCATCGTCACTTCCCCACTGCACCTGCATCTTCTCACCAAGAACCATGGCAGGTACATTGTGAGTTGCATCTTTGTATTCTTTCTTAATAGCTGCTATGAAATCATCTGCTTCTTCTTTTGAGTTAACAGGCATTACATGAGTTATGAACCTTGACTTTTCGATTATCTGCTCAGCTTCACCTGCTCCTGCAACTGTACTATATAGCTTCATAATCTTTTAACCTCATATAGTCTTCCTGACTTAGTTCAACTTCAAAAAGAGTTCCTTCTTCTACATAATCCATTTTCTTTACAAGAGCCTTATCACAAAGATATGAGTTAAGGTCTCCTCTTGTATATGGAATAAGTAATGTTGTATCCACCTTGTCAGCAAATATCTTTTCCTTAATCTTTTCGATTAACTTGTCAATATTAATATCTTCTTTTGCTGATACAAATACTGTATCTTCTGCACCTGCTGATTGGAACAGCTCCGGAACAAGGTCAGTCTTGTTGTATACCATAACCTTTTCCTTGTCTGCCGCACCGATTTCATTAAGTACCCTGTCTGTTACTTCAATGTGGAAATCATTATCTTCGTATGAGGCATCCACAATGTGAAGAAGTAAGTCTGCAAAACATACTTCTTCTAAAGTTGCCTTAAAAGCCTCCACAAGGCTGTGAGGTAACTTACTTACAAATCCTACAGTATCTATTAAGATAAACTCGTGATTAGTGTCTAAGCGTACATTACGCTGCTGTGTATCTAAAGTAGCAAAGAGCATGTCTTTCTCCATTACCACCTTGTCTTCCTTATCTGTAAGAGAAAGAAGTCTGTTCATCATAGCTGACTTTCCGCTGTTAGTATATCCCACAAGAGCTACTACAGGAATACCTGACTTCTCACGTTTCTGTCTCTGTACGCTTCTTGTTCTTCTAAGCTCTTTAAGTTCTGCTCTGATATCATCAATTCTTCTTTCAATATGTCTTCTGTCAGTTTCAAGTTTCTTTTCTCCAGGTCCTCTTGTACCTATTCCTCCGCCCTGACGTGACAGTGACTTACCAAAACCTAATAGTCTTGGTAGTCGGTACTTCAGCTGGGCCAGTTCAACCTGAAGCTTACCTTCTCTTGATGTTGCTCTTGCAGCAAATATATCAAGAATGAGGATGGTTCTGTCTATTACCCTTACACCTGTTGCATCTTCTAAGTTACGAATCTGCATACCTGTAAGTTCATCATTAAATATTATCATATCTGCTTCCATATTTGCGGCAAGCTCAGCTACTTCCTCAACCTTACCCTTTCCAATTAAGGTTGCTGTATTAGGCTTCTCAAGAGTCTGAATTACTGTACCTAGTACCTCAGTGTTTACTGCTTCTGCAAGACCCTTAAGTTCCTCCATGGAATAGGAAATATCTTCTCTTCTCTGCAGGCCTACAAGTATGGCTCTGTATCTTTCTTCAGTTATTACTTCGTTATTTTCATTAAATCTTAACATAGTTATTCATTATACCATATGTACATATCCATTTCCATATTTCAATTCTTAATATTTCCTGAATTATGTCCCGATTAATTCACAAAATCAGCATAAAGTATCAAAGGTAAAATAATGCTGATATGATGGATAGGTTGTATCCGAATTTACGCCCCCTGAGAATTAAACAGAATTAAATATTTTTATAGAATTTTGGCAGCAGCTTTTTGACATACAGCTCAAAAAAAGAGAGCTACCAGCTTCTGCCATAACTCTCTTCCTTTTTTCTTTTCTTTGTTTCTGTTTCTTTGTTTCTGTTTCTTTGTTTCCGTTTCCCTGTTCAGTTGTTCTTTCTTACGTATATACTATTATCTGTCTTAAATACTGTGTTTGTCGATTTCTTCTCTTAAGTAATCGTTAGTAATCTTGATTCTTGTTCCCTTCATTCCGAGAGATCTTGATTCAATTACGCCTGCACTTTCTAATTTTCTAAGTGCATTTACAATTACAGAACGAGTAATTCCTGATTTATCAGCAATCTTACTTGCAACAAGAAGTCCTTCATTTCCTTCAAGCTCTGCAAAGATTTTGATTACAGCATCCATTTCTGAATAAGAAAGTGTTGAAAGTGCCATTTCAACTGCTTCTCTTGCTCTGTTTTCTTCTTCTTCTTCAAGAGCGATTCCTCTTGAAACTTCAATACCTACAACAGTAGCACCATATTCGCAGATTGCAATATCACTTTCGTCGTAAGCTCTTTCTTTTCTTGCAAGAAGCATTGTTGCAATTCTTCTGCCGCCAAAGATAATTGGTACAATTACATGATACATTGATGCAAATGTGTAATCTGCGCCATAGTATTCTTTAATGCTGTCATAGATAAGATTTGACTTTGTTTCCATAACAGGCATAAATTTTGAATTATACTCTGCAGGGAAGAATAACTCTCCGTCTTCTCCTGGTAATACAGGAGCACCTTCTCCATCTTCAACTTTTGAAGCAAGTACCTTGCCTTTTCTGCTCAGAATGTAAATGCTTGATTCAAGCAGTTCACTCATAATATTGCATAATTCATCAAATGACACATAGCCAGTTGAACTTTCTGCTAATGCCCAGTTAAGTTTTCTTACTTTTGTTAATAAACTGTCGCTCATTTCACACCTCTCCCTGTTAACCTTAGTTATAGTATATACCTGTCAATATCGTCTCTGCGAATAGTATCGCTGAATTTGCTCTGTACATATTCTCTGTCAATTACAATCTCTTCTTCTTCCATTTCCGGAATATTAAAGCTTATATCCTCAAGTAATTTTTCAAGAATAGTATAAAGTCTTCTTGCTCCGATATTTTCTGTCTGTTCATTCATAATATACGCCATTGTAGCGATTTCGTCAATAGAATCTTCAGAAAATTCTACCTTTATCCCTTCAGTTTCTAATAAAGCTTTGTGCTGTTTAAGAATTGCGTTCTTTGGAATAGTTAAAATCTTTACGAAACTGTCCTTTGTTAAGTTCTCTAATTCAACTCTGATTGGGAATCTTCCCTGTAATTCAGGAATTAAATCAGTTGGTTTTGATGTATGGAATGCACCTGCTCCAATAAAGAGAATATGATCTGTCTTAACAGGACCATATTTAGTATTAACAACACTTCCTTCAACAATAGGAAGAATGTCTCTCTGAACACCTTCTCTTGATACATCAGCACCAGATGTATTTCTTCCGCCAGATGCAATCTTATCAATTTCGTCAATAAAGATAATGCCGTTCTGTTCAGCATTTTCTACTGCTTCATCTGTAACCTGATCCATATCAAGAAGGTTTGAAGCTTCCTGTTCTCTCAGAATCTTTCTTGCATCTTTTACTCTCATTCTTCTGTTCTTGGTCTTCTTAGGCATCATGTCACCGAAAATATTTCCAATGGCAATACTCATGCCTTCGTTACTCATGTCAAGCTGATTTCCTCTTGGGCTGTCTTCAACTTCGATTTCAACAAACTGTTCTTCAAGTAAGCCGTCTCTTAACTGCTGTCTTACCTGTTCTCTTGCCATGTTAACATCATCAGCCTGATTCTTCTTTTCTGATTCTGCATTCTGACTTTCTTCATAAAGCTGCTTCTGGCTTGGATATCCACCGCTGTTTAAAAGAATATCAAAAGGATTGTTACTCTTCTTTTCTTCCTTCTTTTTCTTTCCACCAGGAACAAGAGCTTCTACGATTTTATCTTCTACAATTCCATCAGCAATGTCATATTTTTCTTTCAGCTTGTTCTGCTTTGTAATTCTCATTGATGCTTCAACAAGATCTCTTACCATTGAGTCTACGTCTCTTCCAACGTATCCTACTTCTGTAAACTTTGTAGCTTCAACCTTTACAAACGGAGCCTTCATAAGTTTTGCAAGTCTTCTTGCAATTTCAGTTTTACCACATCCTGTAGGTCCCATCATAAGGATGTTCTTAGGTGTGATTTCTTCTCTCATTTCGTCAGAAAGAAGACTTCTTCTGTAACGGTTACGAAGGGCAATAGCTACTGATTTTTTTGCATTATCCTGCCCTATAATATATTTATCTAATTCTTCTACGATTTCCTTTGGAGTCATGCTCTGAATTCTGTCTGCCATATCTATACCCCTCCCTTAAAGCTTTTCTACACTGATGTTGTCATTAGTGTATACGCAGATTGATGATGCTATCTTAAGAGATTCTCTTACGATTTCTTCTGCATTCATTTCTGTGTGGTTAAACAGAGCGTTAGCTGCTGAATAAGCATAGTTTCCGCCAGATCCGATTGCTACAAAATCCTGGTCAGGAACAATAACTTCTCCATTACCTGAAATAACTAAAAGGTCGTTCTTATCAAGAACAATCATAAGAGCTTCAAGACTTCTCATGCCCTGATCGCTTCTCCACATCTGTGCAAGGTCAACAGCAGCTCTCTTTAAATTACCGCCATGTTCCTCTAATTTCTTTTCAAATTTTTCTGTTAATGCAAATGCGTCTGCAACTGAACCTGCAAATCCTGTAAGAACCTGGTCGTGGAAGATTTTCTTAACCTTCTTTGCACCGTTCTTCATAATTGCTGTTTCTCCCATAGTAACCTGTCCATCACCACCGATGGCAATGTCATCAGGTCCTCTTCTTACTGCGCATATTGTAGTTGCATGAAACTGTACCATTTTCTCTTCTCCCTCCAAATTACTCTTTATATCCACACTCTGCATTAGAGCAGCTTAGTTTTGTGTCTTTTCCCTTTCTCTCTACAAGAAGAGATCCACACTCAGGACATTTCTTTTCTACAGGCTTGTACCAGAATACCATGTCACAATCAGGGTATCCGCTGCATCCATAAAACAGTTTGCCCTTTCTGCTCTTTCTTGCAATAATGTCTTTGCCACACTTAGGGCATTTTACGCCTATTGTCTTAATAATAGGTTTTGTATTTTTGCACTCAGGATATCCACTGCATGCAATGAAATCTCCAAAACGGCCATTTTTAATAACCATTGGTTTACCGCACAGTTCGCAGATTTCACCAGTTGGCTGGTCTTCGATTTCTATTTTTTCAATAGCGTTGTCAGCTATTTCAAGTTCCTTGCTGAAAGGTCCGTAAAAGTCACGGATTACCTGCTTCCACTTTTCATTTCCAAGTTCTACGCTGTCAAGTCTGTCTTCCATTTCAGCAGTAAAGTTAACATCGACTATTTCCTTGAAGTACTCTTCCATAAGTCCTGTTACAAGAAAACCAAGTTCCGTTGCTATAAGAGACTTTTTCTCCCTCTTCACATACTTTCTCTCAGTTAATGTGCCCACAATAGGAGCATATGTACTTGGACGACCGATATTCTTTTCTTCTAATGTCTTTACAAGACTTGCTTCAGTATATCTTGAAGGTGGCTGAGTAAAGTTCTGTTCTCCCTTTACTTCCTTTAGTTTAAGCTGTTCTCCAACTTCAAGTGAAGGCAGAACCTTATCTTTCTCGTCATCACTTGTTCCTTTATATACCTTCTGATATCCCGGGAACAGAAGCTTTGATCCTGATGCCTTAAAGGTATAGTCACCATTAACAATTTCCACCTGCATGTTATCAAACACAGCCTGACTCATCTGGCTTGCCATAAAACGTTTCCAGATAAGGCTGTATAACTTATACTGATCGTTAGTTAGTGATTCTTTAATAAGGTCCGGTTCAAGACTTATATCACTTGGCCTTATAGCTTCGTGAGCATCCTGAATATCTTTCTTCTTATTAGAGAAAACATGATTTCCAAGATATTCTTTTCCAAAGTGTTCTTCTATATATTCCTTTGCAGCTGCCTTTGCCTCTGCAGAAATTCTTACACTGTCAGTTCTGAGATATGTAATAAGACCTACTGTGCCCTTGCCTTTAATATCAACACCTTCGTAAAGCTGCTGTGCAATCATCATGGTCTTCTTTGTATTAAAGTTGATTTTTGTAGATGCTTCCTGCTGCATACTGCTTGTTGTAAAAGGAGCAGACGGTTTCTTTGATCTTTCTTTTCTGTTAAGAGCAGCTACTTCGTAATGACCCTTATTAAGAGCATCCAGAATATTGTCATTTTCCTCTTTGTTATTAATTACAAGCTTTTTCTTCCTGTATTCTGCAAGCTGAGCCTGGAATGTCTTACCTTTAGTAAAGGATGCAGTAATTGTCCAGTATTCCTTTGGATCAAAATCCTGGATTTCTTTTTCTCTGTCACATATAATCTTAAGAGCTGCTGACTGAACACGTCCTGCTGACAGTCCCTTTCTTACTTTACGCCATAACAGAGGACTGATCTGGTAACCTACAAGTCTGTCCAGTACTCTTCTTGCCTGCTGTGCGTCTACAAGACTCAGATCAACCGGACGAGGATGTTTAATAGCCTCTTTGATAGTTGCCTTTGTAATTTCATTAAAAACGATTCTGCATGGAGTTTCAGGTTCAATACCAAGAAGATATGCAAGATGCCATGAAATAGCTTCTCCTTCACGGTCCGGGTCAGTTGCAAGAAGAACTTCAGAAGCTTTCTTTGCTTCTTTCTTAAGTTCCTTTATTAAATCACCTTTACCACGGATATTAATATACTGCGGTTCAAAATCATCTTCAAGATCAATTCCAAGTTTGCTCTTTGGAAGGTCTCTTACGTGACCTACTGAAGCAATTACCCTGTACTTTGATCCAAGATACTTTCCTATGGTTTTTGCCTTAGAAGGTGATTCCACAATTACTAATGTTTTCTTTGGTACTTTAGTTGTACTTTTAGCTGTTGCCATATCTTTTCTGTATTCCCTCTCATAAATATTTACTAAAATTACTTAGCTTATTGCTACAATCCATTATTGTACACCATATTCTGAATTTTGCAATAAGATTTTATAAATGTAATAAAAAATTTACCATATTTATATGTAGCTTTTGTGAATTATAAGTGTAAGATTAATGCCTGTTTCATTGAAATTCTAACATTTCTACTGGTTTTACCTCTTCTCCTTAAAATTCCCTGCAAAAAATCTCCCCATAGAAGAAAATATCAGTCCTTTCATTTCAAGAATAGTAATTATGCCGCTGATTTCCTGCGGCCTCATATTTGTGGCAAGCTGAATGTCTTCTATAGATAATTCCCCTTTCCTTGATATTACTTCATATATTCTCATTTCGTCATCTCCAAGTCCTTTAAGCTGCGGGTCAGACAGGGGAAGTGGTATTCCCATGTCCACAAGAAGGTCATCTATAAAAATAAGGGGTGTTACGTTTTCACGTATAAGTTTGTTAGTTCCAAAGCTGTAGTAGCTTGTAATATTTCCAGGAACTGCATATAGTTTCTTTCCCTGCTCAGCAGCAAGTTCCGCAGTAATAAGGGCGCCGCTGTTATCTTTTGCTTCTACTACAACTACTGCCTCTGATACTCCGCATATAATTCTGTTTCTTGCAGGGAAAGTATATCTTCTGGGCTTAAACCCCTCTTCATACTCAGAAATAAGGAGTCCTTCTTTTTCAATTCTTTTCTGAAGTGCTCTGTTTGATGCAGGGTAATACACATCAAGACCGTTACCAAGAACAGCAATAGTTCTTCCCCCTCCTTCAAGAGCACCTGTGTGAGCAGCCTGGTCTATGCCATTTGCAAGGCCGCTTACTACTACTCCTCCACATTCTGACACTCTTTTTCCTATGGCCCTTGCCACTGTTTTTCCATAGTCAGTGCAGGTTCTGCTGCCTACTACTGCAATACACTTCATACCAAGAAGCTCCCTGTTTCCGCTGTAATATATGTGTTTGCAGTTGCAGACGCTTTCCTTTAGTCTCTCCGGAAAACAGCTTTCTTCTCTTACTATTTTACCATTCATTTTTAAAGCCCTCCCTGAACTGTAATGCTTCTGCAATATGATATGACTTTACCACTTCAGACTGCTCCATATCTGCAATGGTTCTTGCAATCTTTCTGATTTTTCCAAGTGTTCTCGGATTAAGGCCAAGACTTATATATGCTTCCTGCAGAAGTCTGTTTCCTGCACTATCTGTTCTGCAGAAATTCTCCATATCTGATTCGCTTAAGTTTCCATTAAGCATGCTCTGTCTTTCTTCCTGAAATGCTCTTGCAGTTTCGATTTTCTTTCTCATGGACTCTGAGCTTTCACTTTCTCCTTCCTTAAGGGTAGTATAATCTACTGGCTGAAGATTAATATGCATATCAATTCTGTCAAGCACAGGCCCTGATAATCTTGACTGGTAGTTAATCACTTCACGGGGAGTACATCTGCACTTTCCTGACGGGTCACCATAATATCCGCATTTACATGGATTAGTTGCTGCAATTAAAAGAAAGTCGCACAAAAAGCTGTACGACTCCCCCCTCCTTATAATATTAATACTTTTTCTTTCCATAGGAACTCTCAGTCCCTCTATGACTCTTCTGTTAAATTCTCCTGCTTCATCAAGAAAAAGTACTCCTTTATGAGCAAGTGAAATTTCTCCCGGAAGAGGTATGTTCCCTCCTCCAAGCATACCTGCAGGAGTAATGCCGGAGTGGGGTTTAACAAAAGGTCTTTTTGAAATATATGGGACAGTTTCATCTAGAAGTCCTGCAACAGAATAGATTTCAGTAAGTTCAACAATTTCATCATAAGTAAGAGGTGGCATAATTCCCGGTATTCTTGTTGCAAGCATGGTCTTTCCTGATGAAGGACTTCCTACCATGAGAAGACCGTGATTACCTGCAACTGCAAGTGTAATTGCACGCTTTGCCATGCTGTGTCCTTTAACATCTGCAAAATCAGGCACTTTCTCATAACTCCTGCTTACTGCATCAGTTCCATCTATAACCTCTATATTTTTTCTTTTCTCAAGGAACTCTGTAACTTCCTTAAGATCAGTTGCTCCATATACCTTAATTTCCTTTACAAGACCCGCTTCTTCTCTGTTTGCCTCAGGAAGTATAACCTTTCCTATGCCTTCTTTTCTTAAGGCCGTAACCATAGGCAGCACTCCTTTGCATCTGTTAAGACTTCCATCAAGAGAAAGCTCACCAATAAAAGCGTATTCTTCTGTATCTTCTTCTTTTAACTGTCCAGAAGAAATCAGAATTCCTATTGCCATAGGCAGGTCAAAGTGACTTCCCTTCTTTCTCATATTAGCAGGAGAAAGATTTACAGTAATCTTCCTTACAGGATAATTTCTCTTAATATTCAGTATGGCAGCATGTATTCTTTCTTTTGCTTCTTTAACTGTTGTATCAGCAAGGCCTACAATAGTAAGCCCGGGCATTCCTTTGCTGATGTCTGTTTCAATTATTACTTTTCTTCCTTCAGTTCCCCTTGTAACTGCAGTTACTACTTTTGATAACATTAAATTCCCCCCTAAAAAAATTCATTTCTCATATTTGCATATATTTCTATTACCATAAAGTCCACGGCTTTAACTTCTCCAAGCTCCATAAGGAACTCAGTTGCTGCCATTTTCATGCGATGGATCTTTGTCTTTGTTACAGCCTCACATGGCATTCCATAATCAAGACTCTTACGCGTCTTAACCTCTGCGAAATACAGAACGTTGTCTTTAGATGCAATAATATCAATTTCTCCATGCCTGGTACAATAATTTCTTCTTAAAATCTCATATCCATCTGCCTTAAGCATTTCTTCTGCCATATCTTCTCCAATACGACCAAGTGTCTTTTTCTCCATGGCTTTCCCCTTTCAAAAAAAAGCAGGCCATTTAAGCCTGCTGAAATCATATATATTCTCATTTTTACAGTACATATTTTTCAATAACAGCTGCCACACCCTCTTCTTCGTTAGAAAGAGTCACATAGTCAGCTATGTCTTTTACCTCAGGAAGGGCATTACCCATGGCCACTCCAAACCCTGCAAACTTTATCATATCCTCGTCGTTAGGGCTGTCTCCACATGCCATAAGCTCATCCCTCTTTACATTAAGCCTTTCCATAAGGAATCTTAAGGCCTCAGCCTTGCTTGTTGTCATTCCACCTATTTCATAGTTATTTGCAAAAGATGTGGTCATGGTGCTGTCACTAATTCTGCTTAACACCTCTCTATATTCTGCCTTGCGTTCAAGAGTATCAAAGATAATGTTAATATTTTCTATGCGGTGTCTGTTCTCATAAATATACCTGTTTAAATTTTCTACAGGAGTTCTTGTATCCCTTACATATGCAAGTTCCCTGAATGATGGCTGCAATGATGTAATATGAAGGAATTCTTCCTTATCCATATATGTTTTTCTGTCTATTACAGCTTCTAATGATATATAGTTAAAGTCTCTGTCTTTAAAAAGTTCAAGAATCTCCTTAACTGCAGTTACTGAAAGATGGTTTGTATATATACTTTTTCTGTCAGATGTTCTTGTAATATCAGCTCCATTAGAGTTAATAATATATTCAAGTCCATCAAGAGCTACCACTTCTTCTGGTATGGCATCGTAACATCTTCCTGTGGACACAACAACATGGACACCTTTTTCCATGGCATGTTTAAGTGCCTTACCTGTCCTTTCTGATATTTCCGATTTTCTATTAAGTGTTGTGCCATCTAAGTCAAGTGCTATCATCTTAAACTGGTTCATACTTTCCCTCCCTTAACACATACATTCTAACACAGCCTGCTCTTTTATGCCAAAGAAAAAAGAGGAACAAAATGTTCCTCTCATGTCTTTTGACTTATTTGCTCTTAATCTTAGCAGCCTTTCCTGTTCTTCCACGCATGTAGTGAAGTCTTGCTCTTCTAACAGAACCTTCTCTGATTACATCGATTTTTTCAACCCATGGTGAATGAATTGGGAATGTCTTTTCTACGCCTACGCCAGAAGAAATTCTTCTAACTGTGAAAGTTTCAGCAATTCCGCCGTTCTGTCTCTTAAGTACAAAACCTTCGAACATCTGAATTCTTTCTCTGTTTCCTTCTTTAATTTTAACGTGAACTCTTACAGTATCTCCAACGTTAAATGCAGGGACATCCTGTTTTAAGTATTCCTGTGCAACTGAATCTAAAATATTCATTGTATAGTATCCTCCTTCCCTCCAAGACGTTCGTGCCGCTGTCACCTTTTGTGACAGACTTCTCTATAGCAGAGGACCGCCCGTAAATTACAACACGAATAGTTTATCATAATTAAATACCCTGTGCAAGCACTTTTTTCTCTGTTTTTGAATCTTTTTGTGTATATTTTGCTGTACACGCTATGCTCTTGGATGTGTTCTGTCATATACATCCTTTATTCTGTTTTTTGTAACAGAAAGATATATCTGAGTTGCCATAATATCTTCATTTCCCATTAGCTCCTGAAGTGACTTAAGGTCTGCTCCATTCTGAACCATGTGAACTCCGAAAGTAGTTCTTAAAATATGAGGAGTAATTCTTTCTTCAAGACCTGCTTCTCTTCCATACTGTTTAAGCACCTTCCAGAATCCCTGACGTGAAAATGCACTGCCAGTGTAGTTTACAAACAGCGGTCCATCAGGATCTTCAGTATCCCTGCCTTTCATAAATACATTACGGCTGTTCTCAAGATAGTCTTCAAGTGCCTTTCTTGCCATGGAACCCATTGGAACAATACGTGCTCTTCCATGCTCACCATTACATGTTACAAACCCGATTCTTAAGTTAATATCCTTAAGCTTCATTTCAATAATTTCGCTTACTCTTATGCCTGTAGCATAAAGAACTTCCAGCATGGCTCTGTCACGTTTCCCCTTTACTGAGTCATCTGGCATTGCAAGAAGATGCTCAACCTCTTCTATGGTAAGATACTCAAGTTCCTTAGGTGCAATCTTCGGTGCCTTTATATCTTCTGCAGGATTCTCAGAAATCAGGCCTTTTTTCAGAGCGAATTTGTAAAAAGCTCTGATAGAAGAAAGCTTTCTGTTAGCTGTGGACTTTGACTTACCCATGTTCTTAAGTTCAAGCATATATGCTGCAACATCAGTACTGCTTGCATTTTCAAGGCCATTAACAAACCTTTCTTTAAGAAAATTATCAAAGGCATAAAGATCTCTGTAATATGCTTCCACAGTGTTTTCTGCAGTTTTCTTTTCTGTTTTGAGATATTCTAAAAAATCATTTATTATCATTACTTATTCTCCGGCCTTTTCTTCATCATAAATGGATTTTACCATCATTATACCACAAATGGTTTTGGCATCTTCTATTTTCCCTTCCATTATGTCTTTGTGTATTTCTTCTAATGGAATTTCTACTACATCAATTGCCTCATTTTCATCAGGATCTGTTTCTCCTGGTGTAAGACCTGTTACCATATATATGTAGAGTTTCTCTTCTGAATATCCAACTGATGGATACATCTTTGTAAGGAATCTTACATTATCAGCAGTATATCCTGTTTCTTCTCTTAACTCCCTTATAGCTGTAGTATAGTGATCTTCTCCAGGATCTATTTTACCTGCAGGAACCTCAAGCATTACTCTTTCTGCAGCTTTTCTGTACTGTTTTACCATGACTATTTTACCATCATCAGTTACAGGAACTATTACTGCACCGCCATTATGCTCTACAATTTCTCTTTCTGAAGTTCCTGTTTCTACAGTAACAGTATCTTTTCTTAAATTAAGGATTCTTCCGTCATATATTCTTTCACTCTTTAGTGTTTTTTCTTCGTAAGTCATAAAATCTCCCCTCCATTAAAAACTAAAGGTAATTATATCATCTGGTCTACAATAATTAAAGAGTCTTTTGCTATTGTATACCATATTCTTGTTTTTCCCTTTCTGCCCCGCCTCTTAATTTCAGCCACTCCCGGCCATTTTTCTTTTTTTCTTTTTTTCTTTTTTATACTTGCAATTTACTACCTCTTTAGTTATAATGAACTTGAGGTTATCCCCCTGATGACCTCATTAATCTCTAATCCCAATACCCCTTTTGAACAAAGTAGACTGCTCCCCTGCGGTCTATTTTGTTTTATACGCATATTGAAGGAGATAGCATATGAAGATAATAAAAGAGAGACTTAAACTTAATCCTTTTACTTCAAAGGCTCTTAACTTCTATTTCGGAGGAAAGACCTTTGCAGTATTTGATATAGAAACAACAGGACTTAATCCAAAATACTGTAATCTTATGCTTTCTGGCATAATCAGAGTTAAGGGCAGCGAAGGTGAACTTATTCAGTACTTTGCAGAAAGCTTAGATGAAGAACCTGAGCTTCTCAGAAGAACAATAGCTGACCTTTCTGAAACAGATTATGTTCTTACATATAACGGGAGACATTTTGATATTCCCTTCATAAAGAAACGTGCTGCCGAATACGGTATTAATTCTGACAGCGTTCCATACACCCTTGACCTTTATCTTGTACTTAACGGATACTCACCATTCAAGACATTTCTTCCTGATCTTAAGCAGAAGACAGTGGAAGTCTTTATGGGCCTTGCGTCCTCAAGAGATGACAAAATATCCGGAAAAGAAAACGTTGATATGTATAACGCATACCTGGAAACCAGGTCACCTGCCCTTCGTGAAAAGATTCTTCTTCACAATCACGATGACCTTATACAGCTATATAAACTGCAGCCTGTAATATCAAAAACAGACTTCCACAGAGCAATGTTTTCTCTTGGATTTCCTCTTAAATATTTTACCATAAAGAAAATATATACTTCCGGTCGCGACCTTAAGATAACAGGTTCGCAGAACAGAAACCCAGTAGACTATATATCTTTCCCTACTGAAGAGGATCCATATACCCTTACTATGACAAGGAAAGACAGAGCATTTGAGCTTACTATTCCGGGCTTTAACGAAAGCGGATATATAGTAAGTGACATATATGCACTTCTTGGAGAGAAATCAAATAAGCTTAAGGAATACCCTGATGTAGTTAACGGCTACCTTATTACCTCAACACCAGAAGGCCTTAATCACTTCGAAATAAACGCATTTGCAAAGGTGTTCCTGGATGATGTGCTTCCTGCTGCCATAGGGCTTAAGTAGCAGGAAACAATATAAATGTATCAAAAAATATATATAATACATATAGAAATAGATATATAAAATATATAAATAAACATAAACTTAAAAAGCAGGTACTGAAATATCAATACCTGCTTTTTATGTATTTACATTTTTTTACAATAACATTTTAGCACATGTTTTTTCCCCGGTCAACTGCATCCTTCTTTTTCTTTTTCTTTTCGTTTACAAGTACAAAGTCAATCTGCCTTTCCTCAGGATTTGCCTTTACGCATTTTACTCTTACCCTGTCACCAAGAGAATATGTTTTACCAGTGAGTTCACCAATTACCATGTATTTGCCTTCAATAAAGTTATAGTAGTCGTCCTGAATGCTTTCTAAACGTACCATTCCTTCTACTGTATCAGGAAGTTCTACATAGATTCCAAAATTAGTAACCCCGCTTATTACACCGTCAAACTTACAGCCTACTCTCTGCTCCATGTACTCAGCTTTCTTCATCTTTTCCACTTCACGCTCTGCTTCCTGGGCAGTTCTTTCTGTAACTGATGCAATTCTTGCTGCTTCTTCAGCTCTCACTTTAAACCTTGAAAGTTTTGCCTCTGATACCTGTCCCTTCAGATTAGCCTTGATTATTCTGTGAATCATAAGGTCAGGGTAACGTCTGATTGGTGATGTAAAGTGGCAGTAATACTTAAATGCCAGCCCGAAATGGCCTGTGCAGTCAGTACTGTAAAAAGCTTTCTTCATGGTACGCAGCATTACTGTTGAAACAATATTTTCGTAAGGCTCTCCCTTAACTTTCTCTAATATTTCATTTAAAGTCTTTGGATGAATATTATCAGGGTTTCCAGGAAGATTAATCTTAAATCCTTTAAGGAAGGCTTTAAGTTCCATAACCTTTTCTGTATCAGGCTTTTCGTGAACCCTGTAAACAAAAGGATAGTTCATCCAGAAGAAATGCTCAGCAACTGTTTCATTTGCTGCAAGCATAAATTCCTCGATTAAACGGTTAGCAACTCTTCTTTCTTCTAAGCCAATATGAACAGGAATCTCATTTTCATCAAGCTCTATTTCTGCTTCGTCAAAATCAAAGTCAAGACTTCCCATCTGCTTTCTCTTTTCCCTTAAAATTGCAGCAAGTCTTTCCATATCTTTAAGTTCCTCATAAATGAAACTGTATTTTTCTTTTAATGCGGGAACATCAAACTCCAGAATATCTGATACGTCATCATAAACCATTCTCGCTTTCGAATTAATTACACTTTCGAAAATATCATAGTTTACAACTTCGCCCTCTTCGTTTATTTCCATTTCGCAGCTAAGTGTCAGTCTGTCTTCACCTTCATTTAAACTGCATATTCCGTTAGAAAGAACCTTAGGAAGCATAGGCACTACTCTTGTAAGAAGGTACACACTGTTACCTCTCTTAAGCGCCTCCTGATCAAGATATCCGCCCGAACCTACATAGTGACTTACGTCAGCTATATGAACTCCAAGAAGATAGTTTCCATTAGGAAGTCTGTCAACACACACTGCATCATCTAAGTCCTTTGACGACGCACCGTCAATGGTAATGATTTTTTTGTTTCTTAAGTCTCTTCTTCCTTCTAAAACATCTCCTGAAACAGGTTCCTTACTTCTTGCCTTTGCCTCTGCACTTGCTCTTGAAGGGAATGTTTCGTAAAGGCCCTTTGCTCTCATCAGAGCCTTTATTTCTCCGCCTTTTTCTCCTTTACGGGCAACAATTTCTGTTATTACACCTTCCGGTCCCTTATCTTTTGTGGGATACTTGATAATCTTTGCAACTACTTTGTCTCCGTTTTTAGCATTTTTTAAGTTTGCTTTTGAGATAAAAAGATCATCTGTATTCTTTTTGTCATCAGCCACAACAAATCCGAACTTTTTACTTAGCTGTAGTGTTCCTACAACTTCTTTAGTATTTCTTTCTAATATATTATGTACAATTCCTTCTCTGCTTCTTTCCCATAAGTACTCAGGAATAAGGTCAACTTCTACAAGGTCACCATTCATTGCCCCATTCATTTCGTATCCTGCAACAAAGATGTCACCACCTTCTTCCTGCCTTACAAAGCCAAATCCAGCCTTTGCTTTATCTAATATTCCTGTTAATCTGTCTCCCATTTTTTCACCTTCTTTCCTGCCTGATGGCAGTATAAAAGCAGCGTTAACCGCTGCTTTACAAAACATTAATCGTCTATTTCATCATAATCAGTATCCATTATGGCACCTGCAGAAAATGTAGGCGCAAAGCCATGTTCTCTGTCAAGTTCGTCAAGAAAAGACTTAGCTGCATTTTTCAGTCCTTCTGTAAATCCTGCAACAGATACTTTTTCCGAACCAGCTTTCTCAAGTTTTCTGATATTTAGTTTCTTTGCAGGTTCCTCTTTTTCCATAGCGCTTTCCGGAACATATCCTGCAATACTTACACATACGCTTCTGTAAGCCTCTCCAAGTGCTTTGATTTTTCTCCTTGCGTACTCTGGTTCGTCATCAAAATCAGCAGCTTTGTACTTTCTTTTCCAGTATTCGTATGCTTCTTTTGCATCTTCCAAAGTGGCATCATCTCTTAGCCCTAACATAATATAGTTGCTATCCATAATTTTTTACCTCCCTGCTGATCTTCTTAAATTATACCTTAAGAACTAAAGAAATTCAAATAAAAAGGCTGTGACACTTAAGCCGCAACCTTAAATTTCTGATGTTTTCTATACATCCCCTATAAATTTTCCGTATTTTGCTTTTTTTACAAGCATTCCAACAACTATTCCAATAACTGAAGGAAGAACCCAGCCTACACCAAGATCAAACCATGGAATTGAATTACCCAGCGTTGATGCAAAACTTTCTGAAAGAAGTCCTGCTGCCTTAAGTCCGTCAAAAGCTCCTACAGTCATTGCAAATACCATTCCAAAAGCATATGGCTCAGGTCTGTTACCGAAGATTTTCTTTCCAAATGAAGAAAGTGTCAGCACAATAACTGGTGGATATACCATAATTAATACAGGAAGTGTAACTGCAATCATCTTTGTAAGTCCCACATTTGCTACTGCAAAACTGAATAAACATACTACAGTAAGAACCTGTCTGTATGTAAAACGTGGAAATACTGACGTAAAGAAATCAGAAAATGATGATGCAAGTCCAATTGATGTTGTAAGGCAGGCAAACAGAACTGCAACTCCGAGTACAACATTTCCTACTGGTCCAAGCAGTGTATTTACAACGCTTGTAAGAAGTGATCCACCGTTAGCAAAGTCTGGTCCTGATGAAGTCTGAGCTCCCACATAACCTAGTGCAAGATAAACAACACCAAGAGCAATACCTGCAAATATTCCGGAGAAAACTGTATATCTTGCAATTTCTTTTGGTTCAGTAATGCCTTTATCCTTCATGGCATCTATTACTACAATAGCAAAAGCAAGTGCTGCAAATCCATCAAGAGCAAGATATCCTTCTACTACACCCTTAAAGAAAGGCATTTCAACATAGTCACCCTTTGGCATTCCTATTTCTCCCACAGGATTAATAAGGCTTACTACAAAGATTACTGCAATAGATATAAGGAGAACTGGTGTAAGAATTTTACCTACAACGTCTACCATTCTTGATGGGTTAATACATAGTGCATATGTTACCAGGAAGAAAATAGCTGAGAATACTAAAGAGTAAATAATTCCCGGATTTTCTCCTGTAAATGGTTCCATAGCCATTGAAAATGATACTGTTGCTGTTCTTGGAAGAGCAAACAGCGGCCCTATAAGGAAATATATGGCAAGACCAAAGAAAACTGCAAACTTAGGCCCTATTAAACTTCCAAGATCACTGATTTTGCTTCCTACTAATACAATAGCTGCAATACCTAAAATAGATAAGCCTGCGTCTGTAATAATGAAGCCTAATGTTCCAAGAAAATAGTTTGTACCGCCTAAATGTCCCAGCATTGGTGGAAATATCATATTACCTGCCCCAAAGAACATGGCAAACAGCATTAATGATATTTCAATAACCTGTCTGGTTTTTTTCTGTTGATTCATAAATATAACACCTCATAACTTAATACTCATATGTGGTTAAAAAACCACAAAAATTAGAATAACATACCGTTACAATTTTTTCAAGTATTTTTTGTAAGCAGACACAAAAACTATATTCCCATTACAAAATCCGGCAAAATCGAAGCCCGCTTTTTACAAAATCCATACACTACGGGCAGAATCATAAGAAGATATATAACGTTCTCATTGTTGTATTTACAGAAGAGGTGAAATACGTTAAATTTTCAAAAATTTTAAATTATACCAAAAAAAAATATAAAAACAAGACTTTTCTTTGTAAAATTTTATAGTTATAATGCAGGTAAGTATTATGGTATAAGTTATAACTAGCATTTAAGGAGCTTCGTGCAGGCTCAGTAGTTAATAAGGAGAAAAAGATGATAAAGATTATTAAAATGTATATTCTGCAGTGCATATCCGCTTTTATAATATTCTTTGGTTTAGATTTTATAATCGACGGCAGCGTAAATGTTCTTGGAAACATCAGAATTGCACTGATAATGGCTGTAATAGGAACTCTGATTGTTAAATTAGTTGATAACAACAGAAAATCAGATGCAGCTGCCAAATAATAATTAATATAAACTTATACAGACGATTAAAAATGTTACCATGGTTTACTCCTGGTAACATTTTTTTATATGTATATACATCTATCCCGCGCTTTCATCAAATTCATTTCAAAAAAACACACAGCCTCAGCATAACCTGAGACTGTGCGTATTTTTGAAATATCTTAAGAATCATTAAAAAGATAAGCTTATTCAGCGTCTTCTTCTACTTCTTCTGGTTCTAAAGTTTCTTTAATGCTTAAGCTGATTCTCTTTCTTTCTGTATCGATTTCAAGAATCTTAGCATTAACTTCCTGTCCGATTGTTAACTCGTCAGCAATGTTTGTAACTCTCTTATGAGCAACTTCTGAAATGTGAACAAGTCCGTCTAAACCTGGTTCTAATTCTACGAATGCACCATAGTTCTGGATCTGTACAACTTTACCAGCTACAACCTGACCAACTTCGTATTTTTCATTGATTACTGACCATGGTTCTGGCATAGTCTGTTTTAAACCTAATGAAATTTTTCCTTTTTCTTCATTCATTGAAAGGATCTTAACTCTTACAGTTTCACCAATTTCAAGAACTTCCTGTGGGTGCTTTAATTTGCCCCATGAAATTTCTGAAATGTGTAATAATCCATCAATTCCGCCAAGGTCAATAAATGCACCGTAGTCTGTAAATCTCATTACTTTACCTTCTACGATATCATCTACGTGAAGACCTTCCCAGATTGCTGTAATCTTAGCCTGTCTTTCTTCGTTAAGAACTGCTTTGTGTGAGAATACAACTCTGTTTCTCTTAAGGTCAAGTCTTGTAACTTTAACAGTAAGAACCTGTCCCATAAATTCTTCAGCGCTTTCTACAAATTTATCTGAAAGCTGTGAAAGTGGAATGAAGCCTGTAACTTCTTTGTAAGCAGCAATAACTCCGCCGTTTACTTCTTTTGTTACTTTAACTTCAATAATTGATTTATCTTCAAGAGCCTTTGCAATTTCGTTCCAGTGCTCGTTAATTTCTAATTTTTTCTTAGAAAGTAAGATACCACCATTAACGTCATCTGTGTTGATAACTTTTACCTGAATATCGTCGCCTTCCTTGAATAAATCAATCAGTGTCTGTCCTTCTTCTAAAGTTACTTCTCCCGCTGGAAGAATTCCGTCCTTTTTGCAACCCATGTTAACAATTACTTCTTTTTCAGTTACCTGATGAACTTTTCCGTCAACGATTTCGCCAGTGCGTGGTAGTCTTAAAGACGCATCGATTTCATCCATGAAATCTGCCATTGAATTTTTTTCGTTAGTGATAATTTCACTCATGTTAGCAATAACCTCCTTAATAACGCATTCAGGTGTCGATGCACCTGCTGCAACACCTATTCTATTACATTTCTCCAAATCTTTCAATGGTAAATCTGCAATATTTTCAACAAAATATGAATATTTACATCTTTTTTTGGAAATTTCGTACAATTTACGTGTATTGGAACTATTTCGTCCGCCTATGATGACCATAGCATCCACTTCTTCTGCAAGTTTTTCGCATGCGGTCTGTCGTTCCTTTGTGGCATTGCATATTGTATTATTAATTTCAGACTCAATATTATTACTCTTAAACACCTCAATGACCATATCAAGAAGTTCCTTCTTAATGGTTGTCTGACACACAATAAAAACCGGGCTTACATTAACAGCCTTTGCTTTTTCTTCTGTATCAATAATTATGGCTGAGTTCTCGCACCATCCATTGATGCCTTTTACTTCCGGATGTTTTTCATCCCCTATAATAACAATGTTCTTGCCTTCAAGATATGCATCATGCACAAGCACATGAATTTTGTTTACAAAAGGACAGGTTGCATTAATAACTTCAAGATTTTCTGCCTCTGCCTCATCAAAGAATTTCTTTGCTTCTCCATGTGAACGGACGATAACTATGTCTCCCTCTGATGCTTCAGAAGCTGAATTAATAATGCTTACACCTCTGTTTTCCAGATCTTCTATTACAATAGGGTTATGTATAAGGGGTCCGCATGTATATATTTTCTTTTCTTTCCCCTTGTTAAGTTCAATCTGTTCTTCTGTTTTGTCTATTGCTCTCTGCACTCCGAAACAGAATCCGGAATGCTTTGCTCTAACTATTTCTGCCATATCGTTCTTCAAGTCCTTCCAGGAAATTTTTAAACTGCTTTTCTGATCCATTAGCAGTTGGTCTGTAATATTTTACACCTTCTCGGTAAAGATTATCAGGAAGATACTGCTGCTTTACATATCCTCCAAAATCATGAGGATAAAGATAGTTCTGACCAAAACCGAGTTTCTTTGCACCCTGATAATGAGCATCCTTTATATGTGGTGGAATATCATCAATCTTCTTATGCCTTAGATCTGCAAGTGCAGCCTGATAAGCCATATATGATGCATTGGACTTTGGTGCTGATGCAAGCAGTATTACAGCTTCTGCAAGATTAATTGCTGCTTCCGGATATCCAATCATCTGAGCCGCCTGAACGCATGATGTTACTATGGATATTGCTGATGGATATGCCATTCCCACATCTTCGCTTGCCATAACCATAAGTCTTCTTCCAATAGTCATAATATCTGCGCCACCATCCACAAGCCTTGTGTAATAGTGAATAGCTGCATCAGGGTCAGATCCCCTTATAGACTTCTGAAGTGCTGATAAAAGATTATACAGGTCATCTTCTTTATCATAGAACCCTATTTTTCTCTGCATTGCTTCCCCTACAAGTTCCTTTGTAAGTGTCTGGTCAAGATTAAGGTTGTCTATGATAAAACCTAGAGTATCAAGCGCTACTCTTGCATCTCCATTAGAGAGATCTGCAAGAATCCTTAGTGCATCTTCGTCATATTTAATATCAAGGTTTCCAAGTCCTCTGTCCTTATCTTCCATTGCACGTTTAAGAAGAGACATAAGGCTTTCCTTTGTATGTCTCTTAAATTCATATATGTTACGAACCCTGCTCAGAATAGCATTGTTAATTGAGAAGTATGGATTCTCCGTAGTACTTCCAATAAACTTGATTACGCCCTCTTCAATAGCCTTAAGAAGAGAATCCTGCTGAAGCTTATTCCATCTGTGAAGCTCGTCTATATATACATATGTGGTTTTATGCTCAAGACCATAAAAACGAAGTTCAGCCTCTTCAATTATTTCTTTCAGTTCCTTAGTTCCTGTTCTCGAAGCATTTATTTCTTTAAAATTACTATCCATTTCCTTTGCAATAATTCTTGCAAGTGTAGTCTTGCCTGTTCCCGAAGGACCAAAGAAAATAGCAGAATCAAAAGTCCTGTTCTTTATTGAGTTATATAAAAGAGAACCCGGGTACAGAAAGTGTTCCTGCCCCTTAAACTCCTCCAGAGTTTCAGGTCTCATTCTTGTAGATAATGGTATCATTGTATTCACCGTTCCTATAGGCTCACAGAATAGCAATATCGGAAGAATTACATCCATCTCTTCTCTGCATGCAAGACCATTATACGACTAAGTCTTTGCCAGGCTCTTCGAACCTGGAGTCTTAAAGCATAAGGTCTTCCATCAGTTCAGAGCTGTTAAAAGCTTCCTCTCTTCTCTGTGGCAAGACCATTATAC
>SAMEA104404100__coassemble_862_pt1 | contig 30373 bp, 27 predicted proteins | sample SAMEA104404100__metabat2_high_PE_036 | metagenome-assembled genome bin SAMEA104404100 (sample SAMEA104404100) | Balaenoptera acutorostrata | reverse complement strand
ATTTATATTGATTTTGGAGTAAGGGGTATTTTATTTAAATCATATAAAAAAGAACCCTCTGCACAAAACTCTGATGTGTAGTGAGTTCTTTTCGTTAACTTAATGATATTGATATTTTACTCAGGAATTTTAAAATATGTTTTTATTTGGATATACCTGAATAACCCTGTTCTCCTCGTCTACCTTTCCAAGGTAAACAACAGGTGTGTAATTATCAATGCGTTTCTTTTCCGGTTCAGGGCTTACAATGGCAATTCCGGTGCCTACAACTGTAATATCGAATTCGGCAAGAATATCAATAATTCCTTTTGTACTTCCGCCACCTCGCATAAAGTCATCAATAATAAGGGCTTTTGAACCAGGCTTAACGGCACGCTTTGATATAGACATTTTCTGTATTCTGTCATAAGAACCTGAGAAGTAGTTAATACTTACAGTTGACCCCTCAGAAAACTTTGCTTCTCTACGTATAATAATTAAAGGAAGGTTCATCTGGAAAGCAACCATAGAAGCAAGGGGGATACCTTTTGTTTCAACAGTTGCAATATAGTCTGCGCCAGAGTCTTTATATTTCTTTACAAAGACAGTTGCAAGTCTTTTTACAAGCTGGGCATCAAACATAAGGTCTGATGTATAAAGAAAACCACCACCGAGAATACGTCCTGAGTCACTTAGTTTATTACAGAAAAATTCCTGAAGATCTTCAAGTTCTTTGTCGGAAATATCAGGTATATATCTTACACCGCCTTTTGCGCCGGATATGGTTTCTATATAGCCAGTTCCTGTGGATCTAAGTGCAGAATCTGCAAGTGTAATATCTTCACTGATGCTTGATTTTGCAGCATTGAACAAGTCACAGAAGTACTGCAGAGAGAACAGTTTGTTAGGTGTATCTGTTAGTATTTTTATCATTGCGCCAACGCGCTGTGTCCTTTTCATGGCTTACCTCCCGAATATTTTATCTATATAATATTTCTTTTTCATTTTTTTGTCAAATAGGAAGTTTTTTATTTTTATTTATGTTATAATACCTAAGGGTGTGCTGACACACATATATAACAATTTGGAGGATTACAGATGATAAATTTATCTGATTTTAAAAATATACATTTTATTGGAATTGGCGGAGTAGGAATATCAGCAATTGCAGAAATTCTTCTTTCAAGAGGATACAGAATTTCAGGTTCTGACATGAAGGACTCCGATATTACAGACAGACTTAAGGCAAAAGGCGTAGAAATTCACATTGGTCACAAAAGTGAAAATGTTAAAGATGCTGACCTTATTGTCTATTCAGCAGCTATTGCAGAAGAAAATCCGGAAATTATTTATGCAAGAGAACATAATATTCCACTTGCAGGAAGAGCAGAAGTTCTTGGAATTCTTATGGACGAATTCCAAGACAGTATTGCCATAAGTGGTACTCACGGAAAGACAACAACCACATCTATGGTTTCCCTTATTCTTGATAATGCAAAGCTGGAGCCAACTATTCTCGTAGGTGGTAATCTGGAACAGATTGGTGGCAATGTAAAAGTAGGTCATAGCAGGTACTTTGTAACAGAAGCCTGCGAATACAGAGACAGCTTCCTTCAGCTTCGTCCTAAAATAGAAGTTATTCTTAATATTGACTCAGATCATCTTGACTATTTCAAAGATATAGAACATATTGTAAGTTCATTTGACAAATTCACAAAGGCAGTCCCAGAAGATGGTAAAATCATTGCTTTTGATGCTAATCCGTTTGTTAAGAGAGTTATCGAAAACATTGACGGTGTAATTACATATGGATACAGTGATAACTGCACATATTCAATTAATGACATTCACTTCGAAAGCAGCGGAATGCCACGTTTTTCTGTGTCATATAATGGAGAAAATCTTGGAGAAGTAGTTCTTCAGATTCCTGGGGAACACAATATCCTTAATGCTGTTGCAGCATTTGCATGTTGTCACCAGTGTGGAGTAAGTCCGGAAGTTATTATAAAAACACTTAACGAATTTACAGGAACAGAAAGACGTTTTGATGTTGTTGGAACAACAGAAAAAGGAATTAAGGTGGTTGATGATTATGCTCATCATCCAACAGAAATCAAAGCAACACTTTCTGCATCAGAAAAACTTCCACACAGAAAGTTATGGTGCCTGTTCCAGCCACATACATATACAAGAACACTGGCCCTGTTTGATCAGTTTGCAGAAGCATTCGAAAAGGCAGATGTGCTTGTACTTGCAAAGATTTATGCAGCAAGAGAAAAGGATATTTACAAGATTTCCTCAGAAAAACTTGCAGAAGAAATAAAAAGAGTTCATCCGGAAAAGGAAGTTTACTATATTGATAATTTAGAAGAAATTGCTGATTTTGTTTCTGAACATGCAGAAAAAGATGACCTTGTAATTACAATGGGAGCAGGGGATATTTACAAAGTTGGCGAAATGATAATGGAAAGATAGAAGGTGTACTATGACATTAGAAGAATACAAGAAAACAGAAGAAGAAAGACTGGAAATTGTCCTTAAACATATGGAAAATGGAGTGGAATTTGTTGATATTCATTCAGCATATATTTCAGCAGAAGCAGAAATCGGCAGAGGAACACTTATCGGACCATGTGTAACCATAGAAGGCAGAACTGTTATTGGAGAAAATACACAGATTCTGCAGAACAGCAGACTTAAGGATGCTGTAATCGGAAACGGAGTAGAAGTACAGAGCTCAGTTGTCTTAGAAAGCTCAATTGGAGATAACACAAAAGTTGGTCCTTTTGCTTATGTAAGACCAGGAAGCACTGTAGGAAAAGACTGTAAGGTTGGAGACTTTGTAGAAGTAAAGAACTCTTCTATGGGAGATGGAACCAAGGCGTCACATCTGACATATATTGGCGATTCAGATGTTGGCAGAAATGTAAACCTTGGATGCGGTGTAGTATTTGTAAACTATGATGGAACAAACAAACATCGTTCCACAATAGGTAATGGTGCATTTATCGGTTGCAATACAAACCTTGTTTCACCGGTGAATGTGGCTGATGGCGCATATATTGCTGCAGGCAGCACTGTAACAGATGATGTTCCAGAAGATGCACTCTGCATTGCAAGAGCAAGACAGAGAAATATCGAAGGCTGGGCAGCAAAAAAAGGATTATATAATAAAAAATAAATATTAAGTCAATGAAAGAAAGAGGTAAAAACATGAAAAACGGCGTATTCGCAGATTACAAGGTATTCACAGGAAATGCACATCCGGAACTTGCAAACGAAATTGCTACTATTATGGGCAAACCACTTGGAAAAGCTACTGTTACAAAATTTAGTGACGGGGAAATTTCTGTTAATTTATGGGAGTCAGTAAGAGGTTGTGACATATATATTGTTCAGCCTACATGTGATCCTGTAAATGACAACTTAATGGAATTATTAATTATGATCGATGCAATGAAGAGAGCATCAGCTGGAAGAATTAACGCAGTTATTCCATACTATGGATATGCAAGACAGGACAGAAAAGCAAAGGCAAGAGATCCAATCACATCAAAATTAGTTGCGAACTTAATTGAAGCTGCAGGAGCTGACAGAGTGGTAACTATGGACCTTCATGCAAATCAGATTCAGGGATACTTTGATATTCCTGTGGATCACTTATTAGGACTTCCTATTTTAGCAAAATACTTTGTTGAAAAGAATCTTGATAACATCTGTGTTGTATCACCTGACCACGGTAGTGTTACAAGAGCAAGAAATCTTGCACAGTTCTTAGACTGTCCAATAGCTATTATTGACAAGAGAAGACCTGAACCAAACAAGAGTGAAATCATGAACATTATCGGAGATATTGAAGGCAAAAACTGCATTATCCTAGACGATATGATTGATACAGCAGGAACAATCTGTAATGCTGCAAATGCAATTAAAGAAAGAGGAGCTAAATCAGTTTATACATGTGCTACTCACGCTGTTCTTTCAGGACCAGCTATCGAAAGATTAGAAGCATCAGCAATTGAAGAAATCGTTCTTCTTAATACAGTTCCAATTCCTGAAGAAAAGAAACTTGACAAGATGAAATTCTTATCAGTTGCTCCACTTTTCTCAGAAGCTATGACAAGAATCTTTACAAATGGTTCTGTAAGTAAATTATTTGACTAATATTTAAGGATATAGATTATGTATATAATAGCAGGTCTAGGTAATCCTGGTAAAAAATACGAAAATACCAGACACAATATAGGATTTATTACTATAGACAGTCTTGCTTCAAAACATAATATCACTGTAGATAAATTAAAGTTTAAAGCTCTGGTCGGAGAAGGAAGAATCTCCGGCCAGAAAGTTATTCTGGTGAAACCACAGACATATATGAACTTAAGCGGTGAGTCTGTTCAGGAAGTAATGAACTTCTACAAGGTGGATCCACAGAACCTTATAGTTATTTACGATGATATTGATATTGACCTTGGTACACTCAGAATCCGTAAATCAGGAAGTGCAGGAACTCATAATGGTATGAGATCCATTGTGCAGCACATTAATTCTACAGACTTTCCAAGAATCAGAATCGGTATGGGAGGTCCTTCAAAAGGAGACCTTGTTGATTTTGTAATCGGAGGAATGTCAAAAGCGGAAAGTGAAGTTCTTAAGGAAACAGTAGATAATGCTACAGAAGCAATTGACTGTATTATTGAGTCAGGTATTGATATGTCAATGAACAGATTCAATACCAGGAAGAAGACAAAAAAAGAAAAAAACGAAAATGAATAAAAAGGGAATAATTAATATTTCGGGTATATCCGAAAGCAGGTGTGCACCTGTAATTTCCCGCATACTGGAAGAAGAAGGACAAAGCCTGGTTATAACAGCAACAGCTGCTAGAGCAAACCGCCTGGCAACTGATCTTTCTTTTTTTTCATCCAGGGAAGTTCTGGTGCTGCCATCTGAAGATCATGTATTCTTAAGATATGAAGCAAAGAATAATGATCAGCTTATGGAAAGACTTAAAATTTTAAAGGCATTAAGAACGGGACAGGACTGTATAGTCATTGCCCCTGTTTCTGCTGCAGTAAAGAAAATACCACCTCACAGCGTATTTGAAAGTGTTACAGTTAAACTTCAGACTGGTGACGAGATTGAACTTGAAAAGCTGAAGGAAAACATGGTTAAGCTTGGATATGAACGTATGGATATGGTTGAAGGACCAGGAGAATTCTCAGTTCGTGGTGGTATTATTGATATTTTCACTCCTGACAGCGACAATCCTTTCAGGGTTGAACTTTTTGATACAGAAGTAGATTCCATAAGAATTTTTGATATTGATACTCAGCGTTCCATAGAGAACCTTAAATATATAGAGGTTTTTCCTGCAGAGCAGATGCTCGCAGACAAAACAGTGTTTACTAATGCAGCTTCAAAACTTCACAAAGAGTACTCTGCCCAGGTAAAGCGCCTTCTAAAAAAAGGAGAACAGTATTCTGAAGCAGCAGATCACCTGGAAAAAAGAAGAGATGAACTCTGTGAATATATTAATAACGTATCGAACATTCAGATGCTGGAAAACTATATTCACTACTTCTATGACAGCACAGAGTATTTGTGGGATTACATGGAGAAGGGTATTGTCATAGTTGACGACCCGGAAAGAATAACAGAGTATCTTGATGTAAGAACTGCAGAAATAAAGAATGACTACGAAGTAATGCTGGAAAGAGGGCAGATTATTCCTAAGGATATTGAACTTTTGTCAGGCAGAGAAGACTTCTTTAAAATATATGGAAAGGAAAGTGTATTTGTACTTTCACCTTTTTCAAAACTTATTAAAGGTGCACCGGAACTTGCAGAGGTTCATGCTGTTACGAGCAGGCAGATTCCTTCTTTTGCAGGGAAACTTGATATATTAGAAAGTGAACTTCGTAATTATGTAAAACAGAAGTATACTATTACCATAGTTGCCTCTACAGAAGAAAGACTTGAGAATCTCAGAGACTTTGCTGAAAGAGCAGGCTTGCAGGAGAAGATTATCTTTAAAACCGGAACTCTTACAGAAGGTATGGACTTTCCTAAAGAAAAAGTCTGCTATATAAGTGATAACGACATTTTCGGAGGTTACAAAGCAGGAAGCAGGCGAAGGAAGGTAAGAAAAACTTCTGGAGACAAAATGAACTCATTTACTGACATTAAGTCAGGAGACTATGTTGTTCATGAAAATCATGGTATAGGAAAGTTCCTTGGCATTGAGCAGCTCAATGTACAGGGCGAGAAAAAAGACTATCTGAAAATCAAATATGCAGGAAACGATATGCTTTATGTTCCGGTGGAACAGATGGATATTGTTCAGAAATATATTGGTACAGACAGTGCATCACCAAAGCTTAATAAACTTTCTGGTGGTGAATGGAAACTGACTAAGACAAAGGCTAAAATTGCCATTGCGGAAATGGCAAAGGAACTTCTTGATCTTTATGCAAAGAGAAAAATGACAAAGGGCCATGCCTTTGAGAAAGATACTGACTGGCAGAAAGAGTTTGAAGATGCATTTCCATATGCAGAAACTAATGATCAGCTGAGATGTATAGAAGAAATAAAGGCAGATATGGAAAGACCTGCTGCCATGGACAGGCTGCTTTGCGGTGATGTCGGATTTGGTAAAACAGAGGTTGCAGCAAGAGCAATTTTTAAATGCATTGCTGACGGTAAACAGGCAGCCATGCTGGTTCCTACAACAATTCTTGCAAACCAGCATTACTATACGCTTAAGGAAAGATTCGAAAACTTTGGTGTTAATGTGGAAATGCTTTCCAGATTCAGAAGTGACAAACAGCAGGCGGAAATAATCGAAAAACTAGAAACAGGAAGACTCGACCTTGTAATTGGAACTCACAGAATAATATCTTCAGATGTTAAATTTAAGGACCTGGGGCTTCTTGTAATTGACGAAGAGCAGCGCTTCGGGGTTGCTCACAAAGAAAAAATAAAGCATCTTAAAGAAAATATTGACGTGCTCACTTTATCAGCTACGCCTATTCCAAGGACCCTTAATATGTCTCTTACAGGCATTAAGGATATGAGCGTAATTGAAGAACCACCAGAAGAAAGATACCCTGTACAGACCTATGTTCTTGAGCAGGAAGACTACCTGTTAAAAGATATTATACAGAGAGAACTTGACCGCGGAGGTCAGGTATTTGTAGTATATAACAGGGTTAAAGGCATACAGAAAATCGCTGATAAAATACGTGAACTTGTGCCAGAAGCAACGGTTGCTGTGGGACACGGTCAGATGAACGAGCATGTCTTAGAAGATGTTATGCTCAGCTTCATTAATGGAGAAAATAACGTGCTTGTTGCAACAACAATTATTGAATCCGGTATAGATATTTCTAATGCCAATACCATGATTGTAATTGATGCAGATAATTATGGTCTTTCACAGCTTTATCAGCTGAGAGGACGAGTAGGACGCTCTAACAGAATGGCATATGCTTACCTTATGTATCAGAAAAACAAGGTGCTTACTGAAGTTGCAGAAAAGCGACTTAAGGCTATAAGAGAGTTTACTGAGTTTGGTTCCGGGTTTAAGGTTGCTATGAGAGACCTTGAAATAAGGGGTGCAGGTAATCTTCTTGGAAGCGAGCAGAGCGGACATATGATGAACATAGGATATGAACTTTACTGCAAGCTTGTTGACGATGCAGTGCGTGCTCTTCAGGGCGAAATTATAAATGAAAACCACGAAGAGGTTACTGTTGAAATAGCGTCTACAGCAAATATTCCAAACTGGTATATAGAAAATGAAACTCTTAAACTGCAGATGTACAAGAAGATTGCACAGATAAAAACTGCAGAAGATGAGGAAGAAATTGTTGATGAAATGACAGACCGTTTTGGAGATGTTCCAAGAGAAACAATGAACCTTATAAAAATATCAAGAATAAGAACTCTTGCAGAAAAGGTTGCAACTTCAAGAGTATACGAACAGCAGGGTAAGATATATGTTGCCTTTGGTGAAAAGAATCCTCTTAATCCTTATGCACTTATGGCTGTTAATGACGAGTTTGGAATGAAGGCCTTTGTTCATGGCGGTGTGGAACCATATATTAAGTTAAGCGTTAAGCCCTACGAAAAGCTGACTGACACAATAAAGCTCCTTGAAATCCTGGAAAATGACAAGACCGTAAAAAAACCGGCACAGGAAGAAACTGAAAAAACTGTTTCTGACATAGAAAAGTAAATATGAAACTAATCGCTGAGGTTCTGTAATGGCTTCAGCGATGTTTTTTGAAAAATGCTGATTTTGCAGCCACTGGTATAAAGTGTTTTTATATATGTATATATGTAGATATGGTGAAGAGTGTTGGAATTACAAGGAAGCTGTGATATACTAAGATGATTATTAATACGGAAAGGATATCGTTATGCTATTTAAAGATATAACTATTTTAAACGAAAACTTTGAAGTGGAAGACCACATGTATGTTGGCGTAGAAGCTGACAGAATTGAATATATTGGTAAAGAATTACCAGAAAAAGATTATGGCAGAGTTTATGATGGAACTAACAGACTGCTTATGCCGGGTTTTTATAACACTCATGCCCACTCACCAATGGCGCTTATGAGAGGCTATGGCGAAAATCTTGGACTGCAGGACTGGTTAAACAAGAAAATCTTCCCATTTGAAGACAAGCTTACACCAGAAGCTGTTTACTGGGGAACAATGCTGTGCATGGCTGAATCACTAAGATTTGGTATTGTATCAACATCAGATATGTACTACTTTATTGATGCAATGTCACAGGCTGTAATTGACTCTGGAGCAAAGAATAATATTTCAAGATCAATTGTTAACTTTACAGGAGAAGACTTTAACTCCATGGACAGCGTAAAAGAAGCAAGAGAAGGATTACGTAAGTACCAGGGTGCAGCTGATGGCAGAATTATTATGGATGCCAGCCTCCATGCAGAATATACATCAGACGAAAAAACAGCAAGAGCAATTGCTGAGTTTGCAAAAGAAGAAAACCTTATTATGCAGGTTCATATTTCAGAGACAGAAACAGAACAGGCAGAATGTAAAGCACGCCATAATGGAAAAACACCTATAGAATATTTTAATGACTGTGGACTTCTTGATGTTCCAACAGTTGCAGCTCACTGCGTATGGGTTGAAGGTGAAGACTTTGACATTATGAGAGAAAAGAAGGTAACTGTTGCATCAAATCCAATAAGTAACCTTAAGCTTGCAAGCGGAATCTGTAACGTACCAGAATTAATGAAAAATGGAATCAGAGTTACAATTGGTACAGACAGCGTTGCAAGTAATAACAGCCTTAATTTCCTAGAAGAAATGAAAGCTTTCGCAACACTTGCAAAGGTAAGAGCTGGTAATCCTGAAGTTGTTACACCATTAGAAACAATTAGAGCAGCAACTATTTATGGAGCGGAAGCTCAGGGAAGAAGAGACTGTGGATGCATTAAAGAAGGAAACAAAGCTGACCTTATTACCATACGCACAGATGTACCTAATATGCGTCCTGTTCATAACCTTCTTAACAACGTAGTTTATTCTGCATCAGGAAATGATATTGCAATGACCATGGTTGATGGTAAGGTGTTATACGAAAATGGTCTTTATACTACAATTGATATAGAAAAAGTTATTTCTGAAGTTGAAAATGCAACAGAAAATATTCTGAAACAGCTATAGAAAGAGAAGGTAAGATGTCAAAAGATAATAAATTTATTAAAGGTGCTGCCATACTTGGTATAGCAGGACTTGTGGTAAAGGCACTTGGTGCAGTATTCCGTATTCCACTGACAAACTGGATTGGTGCAGACGGAATGTCATACTACGGTTTTGCCTATACTATTTACAGCGTTCTTATTGTCCTTGCTACAGCAGGTATTCCTGTAGCCATTTCAAGAATGGTATCAGAAAGAATTGCAATGGGAGAGCACAAAAACGCTCATAAGGTCTTTAAAACAGCAAGTACTCTTATGGCAGGTCTTGGAGTCATTTCGTTTGCTATATGCTACCTGGGTGCTGAACCGATTACTGCAAAGTTAGGTAACCCGGATGCAGCTATGGCAGTAAAGGCTATTGCACCGGCATTGTTATTTGTTCCTATTCTTTCTTCCTTCAGAGGATATTTCCAGGGAAGACAGAATATGAATCCTACAGCTATATCTGAAATCACAGAACAGTTTGTAAGAGTAATTGTTGGATTAACTGCGGCCTTTATGCTTGCGAAAGTAGGTTTTAAGGAAGCGGCTGCAGGAGCCTCATTTGGTGCATCAGCAGGTGCACTTGGCGGTCTTATTATTATGACCCTTATATATATGCTTAACCGCCATGTTATTCACGAAAAGAACAGACTGCACAGCCAGGAAACAGAAAGTACTGCAACTATTCTTAAAAAGATTATAATGATTGCAGTTCCGATTATTATTGGTAGTGAAATGATGCCTGTTATGGGACTTATTGATACAAGTTTAATAATGACAAGACTTCAGGCCACAGGATGGACTTTTGCAGAAGCTAAGGAATTATATGGTCAGTTCAGCGGATTCTGTAATTCACTTATTTCTTTTCCGCAGATCTTCACTCAGGCTGTGGCAGTAAGCCTTGTGCCTGCAATTGCAGCATCATTCAGAATTGAAGACAAGAAAAAGGTAAAAGAAAACGTACAGCTTGGATACAGAATGACCATGATAATGGCGTTCCCATGTGCTTTTGGACTCTTTGCACTTGCAAAACCAATTCTGCTTCTGCTTTACTCAGCGCAGAGAGAAAGCGCAATTGCAGCAGCACCTACTCTTATGATTATGTCAATAGGAGTTATTTTCCTTGCCATATCACAGACATCAGTTGGTGTTTTACAGGCTATAGGATTGCAGCATTTACCAGTACGTCATCTGTTTATTGGATGTATATTTAAGATATTTGCAACATTTTTCCTTGTAAGTATTCCGGCTATTAATGTTAAGGGTGCAGCTATAGGTACAATGATTGCATATATTACAGACCTTACTCTTAATAACATGTCCATCAGAAGGGCTACAGGTGTAAAATTCGACTATATGCTTACATATGTAAAACCTGCTGTTGCAGCAGCAGTTATGGGTCTTGTTGCCTTTGGAGTGCACAGCTTTACAGCAGGATTTCTTGGAAACAGCATTGCAACACTGCTTGCCATTGCAGTTGGAGGACTAACATATGCAGTGCTTATCTTTGTAGTAAAAGCAATTACTATAGATGAAGTGGAAATGCTTCCAGGAGGAACAAAACTTAACAAGATCATTAGAAAGATTATGAAATAATGAAAGAAGAATACAGAGAATTATACGGAAAAAGTGAAACAAAAGAAGATGCTTTTACAAGACTTTATAAGGTAATGGAAATTCTTCGCAGAGAATGTCCCTGGGACAGAGTACAGACACACGAAAGTCTTGAACGAGATATGATTGAAGAGGCTTACGAAGCTGTAAACGCCATAAAAAAGAATGACATGGATAATCTTAAGGAGGAACTGGGAGATGTTTTCCTTCAGGTGGTATTTCACAGCCTTATGGCTGAAGAGGAAAATGCCTTTGATATAAAGGATGTAATAGACGCAGAATCAGACAAAATGATAGGTCGTCATCCTCATATTTTTTCAACAGAAAATGCAAAAACTATTGACAAAGTCCTTGAAAAATGGGAAAATATAAAAAGTCGTGAACACGGGGAATTTACTTTTACCGACAGACTTAAGAACGTGCCAGAAACACTTCCTGCACTTATGAGAAGTGAGAAGGTCCAGAGGAGAGCAGCCAAAGCAGGCTTTGACTGGGACAGTGCAGAAGGAGCGTTCGAAAAACTGGGAGAAGAGATAGAAGAACTTAAAGAAGCCTGCAGTATGGGCAGTAAGTCACATATTGAAGAGGAGTTTGGGGACCTGCTTTTCTCTATGGTAAATGTAGCTAGATTCTTAAACGTTGATCCGGAAAAATCGCTTAATGAATGTACAGAAAAATTCATTGACCGGTTTGAATATATGGAAAAGGCAGCTGCACTACAACATCAGGATTTGGATAGCATGAGTCTTGAAGAAATGGATGAGTTGTGGGTAGAAGCCAAGAATTATTTAAAAAAATAAGTAAATTGCTTATTTTACTTTAAGGAGGATTTATAATGAACAAGGCTGAATTAGTAACTGCTGTAGCAGACAAAACAAACTTTACAAAGAAAGATGCTGAATTAGCTATTAACGCTTTATTAGCAAGCGTTGAAGAAGCACTTATTAAAGGTGAAAAAGTACAGTTAATCGGATTTGGTACTTTCGAAACAAGAGAAAGAAAAGCTAGACAGGGAAGAAACCCAAGAAAGCCTGAAGAAATCATTGAAATTGCAGCTTCAAAAGCTCCTGTATTCAAAGCAGGTAAAGCTCTTAAAGATGCTGTAAACAAATAAGATGAAATAGACTTAAAGGGACAAGTTTTTCTTGTCCTTTTGTTTTTTGGAGTGAATATGAGAATAGATAAGTTTTTAAAGAATTCCAGACTTATAAAGAGAAGAACTGTGGCTAAGGAGGCCTGTGACCAGGAAAGAGTTTCTCTTAATGGCAAGGTGATTAAAGCAGGTGCAGAAGTGAAACCGGGTGATGTAATTCATATTGAATTCGGCAACAGTTCTCTTGATGTAAGAGTACTGCAGTTACTGGAATCATGCAAAAAAGAAGATGCAGTAAAGATGTATGAAGTCATTGAATAGCAGTAGATGTGCTGCTATTTTTTTACCTCAAAAACTTTATTACGTTAAAACATTAAAAAAATAAAGAAAATATATTGACAAAGTGTTTTTTATGATGTATAGTCTATACATACTTTAAAACAATAAAGCGATAAAGCGTAATAGAAATCTAAATACGGAGGTAAGAAAGATGAAAAAGAAGTTATTTGCAATTGGAATGATTTTAACACTTACAGCAGGTATGTTCATGCTGACAGGATGTGGCGATAAAGAAGTAGCAGAAGAAACAGAAGCAAAGGACAAACTGGTTGTGGGACTTGATGACACATTTGCTCCAATGGGATACAGAAACGAGAAGAACGAACTTGTTGGTGTTGATATTGACTTAGCTAATGAACTTGGCAAAGAACTTGGCATGGACGTAGACTTCAAGATTATAGACTGGGATGCAAAGGAACTTGAACTAAAAGCAGGAACTATTGACTGCGTATGGAACGGAATGTCAATTACACCTGACAGATTAGAAAAAATGGCGTTAAGTGACAAATACCTGAACAACAAAATCGTTCTTATGTCACTTACAAATGGAGACGTAAACGTAACAGATGGCAGTCAGCTTGCAGATCTTAAGATTGGAACTCAGGTTGATTCATCAGCACTTAAGATGCTTCAGGCAGACCCTAACTACGAATCATTTAAAGATAACATCAGCGAATACAAAACATATGACGTTGCTATTATGGATCTTAAAGCAGGTCGTGTGGATGTAATAGCAGTTGACCAGGTTCTTGGAGAATACACAAACAAAAACCTTAATGGAGAAATGAAAGAAAATGACTATACTTTAGGAGATGACTTCTATGTAATAGGATTTGCAAAAGACAACACAGAACTTCGTGACAAAGTAAATGAAGCAATGAAGAAAATGTTTGATGACGGCAGATCAGAAGAAATCAGCAACAGATGGTTTGGAAAAAATATAGTTGTAAACGAACCTTTAGAATAGTAATATGCTATATGACAGACTGACCGCTTTAACTGTGGTCAGTCTTGCTACGATAAGATAAGAAAGGCAAGTATATAATAATGGATGCAGTAATTAAATTTTTACCCTTTATGTTACAATCAGCATGGATCACAGTACTGATCTTTGCACTTACACTTATTCTCAGTTTACCACTGGGATTACCTCTGGCACTTGGAGAAAACAGCAGATTTAAGCCCCTGAGCTTTCTATGTAAAGTTTACGTATGGCTTTTCAGAGGTACACCTCTGCTTTTACAGATGTTTTTCTTCTATTTCTTTTTCCCAATGGTGCTTCATATTCAGATATCAGCATTCTGGGCAGTAATTCTTACATATGTACTGAATTACGCAGCGTACTTTGCGGAAATCTACAGAGGTGGTATAAACAGCATTGACAGAGGGCAGTACGAAGCTGCATACGTTCTTGGTCTTTCGAAGACACAGACAATGAAGGATATTATCCTTCCGCAGACAATGAAGGCTATTTTACCACCAGTAGTAAACGAAGCAATTACACTTGTAAAAGATACAGCACTTGCTTCAACTCTTGCTGTAACAGAATTAATGAAGGCCACAAATAATGCAGTAAATACTACTACAAGTATGGCACCTTTCTTTATGGCAGCAGTTATTTATCTCATTATGACATTTATTCTTACAATAATTGCTGGACAGATAGAAAGATATGTTACAAGATATGATGCTAAGGAGGAGTGGTAAAATGAGTAATGTTTTAGAAATGAAAAATATAGTAAAAGTCTTTCAGGACTTTACAGCTCTTGATAATGTTGACTTTTCTTTAGAAAAAGGTGAAGTGGTTGCTATTATAGGGCCTTCAGGATCAGGTAAAAGTACATTACTTAGAAGTATTAATGGTCTTAATCAGATAACCTCTGGAACAGTCAATCTGAAAGGTAATGCCGGTATGGTATTTCAGCACTTTAACCTGTTCCCGCATATGACAGTTATTGATAATATTACGTATGCACCGCTTAAAGTGCAGAAGAGAAAGAAAGAAGAAGTCGTTAAGGAAGCGGAGCGTCTTCTTGAGCTTGTAGAATTAAGCGAAAAAAAAGATGTTTATCCAAGTATGCTTTCTGGTGGTCAGAAACAGAGAGTAGCAATTGCAAGAGCTCTTGCAATGAAACCTGATCTTATGCTTTTTGATGAACCTACAAGTGCGCTTGATCCTGAAATTACAGGTGGTGTTCTTAAGGTAATGAAGGAACTTGCAGATGAAAATACAACCATGGTAGTTGTTACTCACGAAATGGGGTTTGCCAAGGAAGTTGCTGACAGAGTTGTGTTCATGGCAAATGGAAAAATTGTTGAAGAGGGAACACCTGAAGAAATTTTCGAAAATCCAAAAAGTGAAAGACTTGTATCTTTCCTTAACTCAATGCTTAAAATATGATGTGCGCCACCTTGCTTATGCAGGGTGGTTTTTTTATGCATTCATAATATGTGTCCCTTCATCCAGGTGTGTTTTTTCAGGGCGTGTATTTGTATGAGAAAAATTCTTTTTTTATGCCTAAAAAGTTATTTACAAATAGGGCTTTTAGTGTTATCATCAAATTATGTAAACGTTTACCTATCTTATAAATTAGTTGTTTACATGTTTTTTCAGGAAATATATGTAAACGGTTACTTAATTTTAAGACCGTATATGTAAACGGTTACATTTTGCAGAGGGGCAGATATGAACATAAAAGAAATAGCAAAATTAGCAGAAGTTTCAACAGCAACTGTATCAAGAGTGGTTAATCACACTGGATACGTAAAAGATGAAACCAGAGAAAAAATAGAAAAAATCATAAAAGAGCACAATTACGTTCCTAATGCCATTGCAAGAAGTCTTTCTACAAAGGATTCGTATAGTGTAGGTGTAATTGTTCCTGATATAGGTAATGAGTTTTTTACATCAGTTATAAGAGGAATAACTGACGAAGCAGAAAAGGCAAATCTTAATGTTGTACTTTTTAATACTGATGAGAATCAGAAAAAGGAACATCAGTATCTTAAGATTGTACAGAGCCAGAGACTGAAAGGACTGATAATTGCACCAGTATCAGCATATAACGAAAAGACAAAGTGCGAACTCGAAAGGCTGGATCGCACAGGTGTACCCGTAGTACTGGTGGACAGAAGCATTCAGGATTTTGATATGGATGGAGTATTTGTAGACAATTACAATGATTCATACCAGTGCGTAAAATATCTGATAGAAGAGGGACATACGAAGATTGCAATTATTGCAGGACCTTCAGCATCACTTCCGGGAAGAGAAAGAACAAGAGGATATAAGGATGCACTTCGTGATGCATGCATAGAGGTACGTGACGAATATTTTGTTGCAGGAGATTTCAAAACAGAGAAAGCTTACCAGTGTACAAAACAGTTACTTTCATTAGATGATAAGCCTACTGCAATTTTTACATCAAATAACAAATCATCCATAGGATGTCTGAGATATTTAACGGAAAATAACCTTGTGTTAGGAAAGGATATTGCAGTTATAGGATACGACGGGGTATCAACGCTTAATGCTCTTGCTTATCCATTTTCATCAATAGAAAGAGATGAGTGGAAACAGGGCAGTGAAGCCATGAAACTGCTTCTTAACAAGATAAATAACGATACAACAGGGAAACCAAAGACAAAGATAATTATTCCATCAGAGCTTAAACTAAGAGGCTCTGAGAAAAAAATAAAGTAAGAATGCAAAATCATAGAGAAGAGAAGGAGAAATAAAATGAGTATTGCAAACATGATTGATCACACAAATTTAAAGGCAGATGCAAAGGAAGCTGATATTATCCGTTACTGCACAGAAGCAAAGGAAAACGGATTTGCATCAGTATGTGTTAATACATACTTTGTACCAGTAGTTGCAGAAGAATTAAAAGGAACTGACGTAAAAACATGCTGCGTTGTAGGTTTCCCTCTTGGTGCAATGTCAACAGAAGCTAAAGCGTTTGAAGCAGAAACAGCTGTTAAAGAAGGCGCACAGGAAGTTGATATGGTAATTGCTATCAGCGCTCTTAAAGATAAAAAATATGATGTTGTAAAAAAAGACATCGAAGCAGTAGTTGAAGCATCAAAACCAGCTATTGTAAAAGTTATCATCGAGACATGTCTTTTAACAGATGAAGAAAAAGTAAAAGCATGCGAACTTGCAGTTGAAGCAGGAGCAGAATTTGTAAAAACATCAACAGGATTCTCAACTGGCGGAGCTACAGTAGAAGACATCAGATTAATGAGAAAAACAGTTGGTACAAATGCACAGGTTAAAGCAAGCGGCGGAATCCGTACACCAGAAGATGCACAGGCTATGATTGAAGCAGGTGCAGACAGAATCGGTGCTGGTAATGGCTTAATCCTTATTTAATTTCAGGAAAGAAGGTAGTTAAAATGGGTAAAGTAACAGTATTAGGAAGTTTCGTTGTAGACTTAATGGGAAGAACACCACATCTTCCAGTTCCAGGTGAAACTGTAAAGGGCAGCCTGTTCAAAAAAGGAGCAGGTGGAAAAGGATTTAACCAGGGCGTAGCTGCTCATAAAGCAGGAGCAGATGTAACAATGGTAACAAAACTTGGAAGAGACTCATTTGCTGACATTGCTCTTGATGCAATGAAAGAAATCAACATGAACGCTGACAGAATTCTATACAGTGATGAAGTTGAAACAGGTGTTGCACTTATTATGGTTGACGAAAACTCAAGCCAGAACGAAATTGTTGTAATTCTTGGAGCATGCAACACAATTACTGACGAAGAAGTTGATTCTTTAGAAGATGTACTTGCAGATTCAGAATATCTTCTTACACAGCTTGAAACAAATATTTCAGCAGTAGAAAGAGTGGTAGATCTTGCAGTTAAAAAAGATGTAAAAGTTATCTTAAATACAGCACCTGTTCAGCCAGTAAGCGATGAACTTCTAAAAAAGATTTACCTTATTACACCAAACGAAGTTGAAGCTGAAATCCTTACAGGAATTAAAGTTGACAGTAAAGAAGCAGCAGATAAAGCAGCTGACTGGTTCTTTGCAAAAGGTGTGGAAAACGTAGTAATCACACTGGGCGGCAGAGGCGTATATGTTGCAACTTCTGAAAGAAGAGAAATTATTCCTGCATTTAAAGTTGACGCAGTAGATACAACAGGAGCAGGAGATGCATATAACGGAGGACTTGTAGCAGCACTTGCTGAAGGTAAAGATTTATTCGAAGCATGCCACTTCGCAAATGGTCTTGCAGCGCTTTCTGTACAGAAAATTGGTACAACACCTGCAATGCCAACAAGAGAAGAAATAGACAGATTCTTAGAAGAAAACAAATAGAACACAGAAATATAATCGTAATATAGAGACTAGGAGAAATAGAAATGATTAAAACTGGTATTTTTCATCCACAGCTATGCAGAGTATTAGCTGAATTAAGACACAAAGATATGATAGTTATTGGAGATGCAGGCCTTCCAATTCCAAAGGGAGTAGAAAGAGTAGACCTTGGCTGGAAAGCAGGAAGCCCTGGATATTTAGAAGTAGTAGAAGCTATTCTTGACGAAATTGTTATTGAAAAGGCAATTTATGCAAATGAAGCTCTTACAGTAACACCGGAATTTCACGAAAAAGCAAAGGCACTTCTTCCTGAAGGAACACCTGTAGAATATGTAGATCATACTGAACTTAAGAAAATCAGTGAAGACGCAAAAGCAATTGTTCTTACAGGCGAATTTACAGGATACACAAATGTAGTTCTTGTATGTGGCTGCGCATATTAGGAGGAATTTATGGAACGCAAAACAATACTGAGACTTGATTCCATTGTAAAGACATTCCCCGGAGTCAGAGCTTTAGATGGCGTTAAACTTGATATTGCAGAAGGAGAAGTTCATGCTCTTTGCGGAGAAAATGGTGCTGGAAAATCAACACTGATGAAGATTATTGCAGGAGCACAGCCTTACACGTCAGGTCACATGTATATTAATGACGAAGAAGTTTCTTTTAAAAATACAAGAGAGGCTGAAGCTAAAGGCATTGCCATGATTTATCAGGAATTTAACATGATAAATGATTTTTCAGTTGCAGAGAATATGTATCTTGGAAGACTTCCAATGACAAACAAAGCAAAAGTAAACTGGAAGAAACTTTACAAAGAAGCCCAGGATGAACTTGATTCCATGGGACTTAGAATAAACGCTAAATCAAAAGTAAAAAATCTTTCTGTTGCAGAGTCACAGATGGTTGAAATTGCAAAGTGCCTTACAATCGGTGCAAAGATAATCATTATGGACGAGCCAACAGCAGCTCTTGCTGATGAAGAAATTAAAATTCTGTTTAAAATTATTGAAGATCTTAAGAAAAAAGGCATTTCAATTATATATATTTCACACAGAATGGATGAAATTTTCCAGATCTCTGACAGACTTACAGTTTTCAGAGATGGAAAATATGTTGATACTAAAGAAATTAAAGATACAAACTACGATGAAGTCGTAGCAATGATGGTTGGTCGTAACGTTGGACAGCTTTATCCTGTAAGAAACTATAAAGAGGAAGATGTTGTATTCGAAGTAAAGAATATGAAGGGTCACAACGTTGACGATGTAAGTTTCCAGCTTCATAAAGGCGAAATTCTTGGTATTACAGGACTTTTAGGAGCAGGAGACATTGAACTTTCAAAAATGATTTATGGAGCTATTCCAAAAGACAGTGGGGAAGTACTGATTAATGGAGAAGTTAAAGACTGTTCATCTCCACGAAAAGCTTTAGATGCCGGAATCGGTTTTGTTTCAGATGACAGAAAGCAGGAAGGTCTTGTTTTAGAAAGAAGTATCAGAGAAAACATTTCACTTGCTTCTCTGAAGAAAATCTGTAAAGGTATTCACCTGAACAAGAAAGCTGAAGAAAAGAATATTCAGTCAGAAATAAAGGCATTAAATATTAAACTAAGCTCACCAGAACAGCTTGCAGGAAAACTAAGTGGTGGTAACCAGCAGAAAGTAGTTTTCGCAAAAGTACTTGAATCAGATCCTGATATTCTGATTCTTGATGAACCTACACGAGGAGTTGACGTAGGTGCAAAAGCTGAGATATATCAGATCATGGACAATCTTACAAAGGAAGGTAAGAGTATTGTGGTAATTTCCACAGACCTTCCGGAACTTATTGGTGTAAGTGACAGAGCCATTGTAATGAGAGCAGGAAAAATAGTAAAAGAATTTAATAAAGCTGACATGAGCCAGGAAGCAATCTTAGCTTATGCGTCAGGAGGAGTAGAAACAGATGAACAATAACAAAAAGAAGAAACTGATTAATCAGCTGAACATTTACCGTTCAGTACTGATACTTATTATAATTTGTATAGTAGCAACTATTTTGTCAAGCAGTTTCCTTAGCGTAGGAAACCTTTTCAACGTAGTTAAACAGGTTACTGTTGCTGGTATTGTAGGATGCGGTATGACTTTTGTAATTTTAACTGGTGGTATTGACTTATCAGTAGGTTCAATTCTTGGTTTTGCAGGAGTTATGTCAGCAGGAACACTTGCTGCTACAGGTAGTCCTGTTCTTGCAATTTTAGCAGCACTAGGAATTGGTCTTGTATGCGGAGCAGTTAATGGATTTATAGTTGCAGAATGCAAAATCCCACCGTTCATTGCAACACTTGGAATGATGACACTTCTTAAAGGATGCTCACTTGTTTATACAAAGGGTGCTCCTATTCCGGTAAGAGACGAAGTTTACAGATTCTTCGGTAAGGGAGTAGTTTTTGGAATTCCGATTCCGATTATTATTCTTGCTGTACTTTTCTTTGCAGCTCATTACATCCTTACACAGACAAGCTTTGGAAGAAGTGTTTATGCTTTCGGTGGTAACAGAGAAGCAGCAAGACTTTCAGGAATTAATGTTAAACGTACTGAATGGATGGTATATGTAATCAACGGATTAATGTGTGGTATTGCAGCAGTTATTCTTACTGCAAGACTTGGCTCAGCTCAGGCAACAGGTGGCGCAGGAATTGAAATGGACGCTATTGCAGCAGTAATCCTTGGTGGTACAAGCTTAAGCGGTGGTACCGGATTTGTTTTACCAACAGTAATCGGTGCTTCAATTATGGGTATTATTGATAATATCCTGACACTTATGAATGTTAACCCTCACGCTGTAAGTATTGTAAAAGGAGCAGTTATCCTTATTGCAGTAATGGTAGACAGAAAGGTTAACGACTTATCAGCAAAAGCTGAAGATTAAACAGATTGTAATTTAAAATTTACAATAAAATTTTTGTTCTCAAAGAGAAAGAGAGGAAGAGAGAAATGAAAAAAAGAATTATAGCAATTATGTTAATGCTTGCAATGTCAGTGTTAGTATTAGCAGGTTGCGGAGGAAACGATGCTCCTGAAAAAGGAGAAAAGGAAGGTTACGTAATTGGTTTATCAATGAACACACAGACAAACCCATTCTTCGTAACAGTTGTAGAAGGTTGCCAGAAAGCTGCTGACGAAGCAGGTGCAGAATTAATCGTTACAGATGCACAGGACGATCCAACAATCCAGCAGAAAGATATTGAAAACCTTATTACAAAACAGCCTGATGTTATTATCATCGACCCATGCGATTCAGAAGCAATCGTTTCTTCAGTTGAAGCTTGTAACGAAGCAGGTATCCCTGTTCTTACAATGGACAGACAGTCAAACGGTGGAGATGTTTTAGCTCACATCGGTTACGACGCAATCAAGTCAGGTAAATTAGCTGGTCAGTACCTTGTTGATGAACTTGGCGGAAAAGGTAAAATTGTAGAACTTCAGGGAATCTTAGCAGCTAACGTTGCTCAGGATCGTTCAGCTGGTTTCAACGAAATCATGAAAGCTAACCCGGACATGGAAATCGTAGCATGCCAGTCAGCTAACTTCAACAGAGAAGAAGGCATGAAGACAATGGAAACAATCCTTAAAGGAAATCCACAGATTGACGGATTATATGCTGCTAACGACGAAATGCTTTTAGGTGCTTTAGAAGCTATTGAAAGTGCTGGAAGACTTGACGAAATGGTTATTATCGGATGTGACTGCTTAGACGAAACAAAAGATATGATCAGAGAAGGAAAAGCTGAAGGAACAATTGCTGAACCTCCATTCTTCTTAGGAAAAGCCATGGTAGAAAATGCTATCAAATACTTAGACGGTGGCGAAATCGAAAAAATGGTAATTTTAGACAACCAGCTTGTTACAAAAGATAACGTTGACGAAATCAAAACAAGAGAATAATTCTGGTAAATTTTAAAACTGAATAAAATGGAAAACTGTCCTCTTTGCACAAATATATATGCAGGGAGGACGGTTTTTTTGTTTGTAATGAATAACAACTGTAAAAATAGTAAGATAAAATGTGTTTTTATATAAAAAACAATGAATTTTATGAAAAATCCGAAATTACTTTCAGAAAGGATGATTATGGGAAAGAGTGTTGACATTACTATTTATTTTGGTTAGAATCAAATTGAATGTGTATAATTTAATTATTATAGGAGGAAAATCAAATGAAAAAATTATTAGTGCTACTGTTATCATTCGTAATGGTATTTTCATTAGCTGCTTGCGGCGGTGGAGATGATGCAGCAACAGATGGCGACAAAACATTAGTTGGCGTTTCAATGCCTACTAAGTCATTACAGCGTTGGAACCAGGATGGAGCTAACATGAAAGCCAAGTTAGAAGAAGCTGGATACGAAGTTGACTTACAGTACGCTGAAAACAAAGTTGAATCACAGGTAGCTCAGATCGAAAACATGGTAACAAAAGGAGCAAAAGTTCTTGTTGTTGCTTCAATCGACGGAAGTGCTTTATCAGCAGTTTTAGACGAAGCTAAAGAAGCTGGATGTGAAGTTATTGCATACGACAGACTTATCATGAACACTGATGCTGTTTCATACTATGCAACATTCGACAACGAATCAGTTGGTAAAATCCAGGGTGAATACATCGAAACAAAGCTTGGACTAAAAGAAGGTAAAGGACCTTTCAACTTTGAAATCACAACTGGACCTATGGACGACAACAACGTTAACTTCTTCTTCGGAGGAGCAATGAAAGTACTTCAGCAGTACATCGATAACGGTCAGTTAGTTGTTAAATCAGGCCAGACATCAAAAGAACAGTGTGCTACACCTAACTGGGATGAAGCAGAAGCACAGAAACGTTTTGATAACATTTTAACTGCAAACTACTCATCAGAAAATGTTGATGCAGTTCTTTGCTCAAATGACTCAACTTCATTAGGAGTACAGTCATCACTTAAATCAGCTGGATACGGCACAGAAGCAAAACCTATGCCTATCATTACTGGTCAGGATGCTAACATCACAAACGTAAAAGCTATCGTTGCTGGTGAACAGTCAATGTCAGTATTTAAAGACACAAGAGCTTTAGCTGACAAAGTTGTTGAAATGGTACAGGCTATCTTAAACGGTACAGAACCAGATGTAAACGACACAGAAACATATGACAACGGTAAGAAAGTTGTTCCTTCATACTTATTAACACCATTATTTGTTGATATTGACAACTATGAAGAATTACTTATCGAAAGTGGATACTATACAAAAGATCAGTTAGAAAAAGATGCTGAATAAGAAAAATAATTAAATAAATAACACGTCAAAACTTATAAACCCCTCATGCATCATTGAATGGGGGGTTTATTTTCAAGAGGAGCTAATCATGGAAAATATTATTTTGCAAATGAAGGATATTACAAAAGAGTTTCCAGGAGTTAAAGCTCTTGACAGCGTAAATATTAAAGTTCGTAAAAATTCCATTCATGCCCTGTGTGGGGAGAATGGTGCAGGTAAATCTACTTTAATGAATGTGCTTTCAGGAATTTATCCATATGGAAGTTACTCTGGTGATATTTTATACCAAAATGAAGTTTGTAAATTTAAGAACATCAAAGATAGTGAAAAAGAAGGTATTGTTATCATCCATCAGGAACTGGCATTAGTACCTTATCTATCTATCATGGAAAACATTTTCTTAGGAAATGAAAATAGTAAACATCAGGTAATTGACTGGGACAAAACACGTCATGAAGCAGAAAAACTTTTAGAAACTGTTGGTCTTAACGAAAAACCTGACACACTTATTAAGGATATTGGTGTTGGTAAGCAGCAGTTAGTTGAAATTGCAAAGGCATTAACAAAAGATGTTAAACTTTTAATTTTAGATGAGCCTACAGCGGCACTTAATGACAATGACAGTGAAAAACTTTTAGATTTAATCCTGAAATTAAGGGAAGAAAAAGGCATTACTGCTATTATTATTTCACACAAACTAAACGAAATTACAAAAGTAGCTGATGACATTACTGTTATCAGAGATGGAAAATGTATTGAAACATTAAATAAAGAGACAGATGAAATTAACGAAGACCGTATTATTAAAGGTATGGTTGGCCGTGAAATCGGAAATCGTTTCCCAGAACGCACAAACAAAATCGGAGATGTTGCGTTTGAGGTTTCAGACTGGACTGTTCAGGACGAGAATAATCACGAAAGACTTGCATGTGACCATGTTAACTTTAATGTAAGACATGGAGAAGTCGTTGGTATTGCTGGTCTTATGGGATCAGGAAGAACAGAACTTGCAATGAGCATTTTCGGAAGAAGCTATGGAAAGCATCTTGGCGGAACAGTTAAACTTAACGGCAAGGAAATCAACCTTAAGAACGTTTCTTCAGCTATTAAAAATAAAATTGCATATGTTACTGAAGACAGAAAGGATAAAGGTCTTATTCTGTTTGAAAGTATTCGTATAAATACAACATTACCGAGTCTTTCAAAGCTTTCACAGGCGGGAGTTGTTAATGTTAACGAAGAAGTAAAAGTATCAAATGAATACTTAAAGAAAGTAAACATCAAGGCTCAGACTATTCATCAGCCAGTATCAAGTTTATCAGGTGGTAACCAGCAGAAGGTTATGCTTGCAAGATGGGTATATGCTGATCCTGAAGTTATTATTTTCGACGAACCTACAAGAGGTATTGACGTAGGTGCAAAATATGAAATTTACTGTATAATTAATGAACTTGCAGCAAGAGGAAAGAGCGTAATTGTTATTTCTTCAGAAATGCCAGAAGTTATAGGTTTATCAGACAGAGTTTATGTAATGAACGAAGGTAAATTCATTGCAGAATTAGGTAAAGATGAAATTTCTCAGGAAGAAATCATGAGAAATATTATACAGAATTCATAAATTTAAAGAAAGGATATTAGTTATGAAGAAGTCAAATACATTATTAAAAAACTTTGACCTAAAAAAATACGCTATGTTTATAGCTCTTATTGCTATTTCAGTATTTTTCCAGTTTACAACTGACGGCATTCTTTTAGCACCTATTAACGTGTCTAAACTTATTATGCAGAACAGTTACATTTTAATTTTAGCAGTTGGTATGTTACCTTGTGTACTTACAGGTGACATTGACCTTTCTGTTGGTTCAATCTTAGCTCTTGTTGGAGCTATTACAGGTACAATGATTGTTACTAATGGCATGCCTGTTGGTTTAACAATTGTAGTATGTTTATTAGTTGGTATTGTTATTGGTGCATGGCAGGGATTCTGGATTGCTTACTTCAAGGTTCCGGCATTTATTGTAACACTTGCAGGTATGCTGATTTTCAGAGGACTTACAATGGTTATCTTAAATGGTAATACTCTTGGACCTTTCCCAGCAAGTTTCCAGTATGTTGCTCAGGAATATTTACCAACATTTGGCTCACCAATTCCTTACGAAACAACTTTATTAGTAGGCCTTATTGTTGCAGCATTATGGCTTGTTAATGCTTTTAAAGTAAGAGCACAGCAGAAAAAATACGGTATTGAAGTATCAACATATTCAGTATTCTTAGTAAAGAACATTGTTATGGCTGGAATTTTCGTTTTCTTTGCTTACTGGCTTACAAAGTTCAAAGGAATGCCTATTATCTTTATCCTTTTAGGAATTATTGCTATTGTTTACTCTTTCATTACAAACAAGACTGTACTTGGAAGACACATCTATGCATTAGGTGGAAACGAAAAAGCAGCAAAACTATCAGGTATCAAAACAGAAAGAATCAAGTTCCTGGTTTATGTAAACTCAGGTTTCCTGGCTGCAGTAGCCGGCCTTATTTTCGCAGCAAGATTAAATGCAGCAGGTCCTACAGCTGGTAACGGATTTGAATTAGACGCAATTGCAGCATGCTACATTGGTGGAGCATCAGCAACAGGTGGTATTGGAACAGTTATCGGAGTTATTGTTGGTGGTCTTGTAATGGGCGTACTTAACAATGGTATGTCAATTATGGGTATCGGTATTGACTGGCAGATGGCTATTAAGGGTTTAGTACTACTTGCAGCTGTAGCATTTGACATCTACAACCAGAGAAAAAAATAACTTGTTCTTTATATATTATCGTGTATAATATCATTAATTAAATTTAAAAACATTTTTTTACGGAGGAACACAATGGCAAAATATTTTGAGAACATTGACAAAATCAGATATGAAGGACCAGAATCAAGCAATCCTTTAGCATTCAAATACTATGATGCTGACAGAGTAATCATGGGTAAACCAATGAGAGAACACCTTCCATTTGCAATGGCATGGTGGCATAACCTTTGCGCTGAAGGTACAGATATGTTCGGTTCAACAACAGCTGACAAGAGTTTTGGTGCAGAAAAAGGAACAATGGAACATGCAAAGGCTAAGGTTGACGCTGGTTTCGAATTTATGACAAAATTAGGAATCGAATACTTCTGCTTCCACGATGTAGACATCGTTCCAGAAGCTGACACAATTGAAGAAACAAACAGAAGACTTGATGAAATTTCAGATTACATCAAAACAAAGATGGACGAAACAGGAATCAAACTTTTATGGGGTACAGCTAACATGTTCTCCAACCCTCGTTTCATGAACGGCGCTGGATCAACAAACTCAGCTGACGTATTTGCATTTGCTGCAGCTCAGATCAAGAAAGTATTAGATATCGTTGTTAAATTAGGCGGTAAAGGATACGTATTCTGGGGCGGAAGAGAAGGATACGAAACTCTTCTTAACACAGATGTTAAATTTGAACAGGAAAACATTGCAAGATTAATGCACATGGCTGTTGATTATGGTAGAAAGATCGGATTCGAAGGAGACTTCTTCATCGAACCAAAACCAAAAGAACCAATGAAGCACCAGTATGACTTTGACGCTGCTACAGCTATTGGATTTGTCAGACAGTACGGCTTAGACAAAGACTTCAAGATGAACATCGAAGCTAACCACGCTACATTAGCAGGACACACATTCCAGCACGACTTAAGAATCAGTGCTATGAACGGAATGCTTGGTTCAATTGACGCTAACCAGGGTGACTTACTATTAGGATGGGATACAGACCAGTTCCCTTCAAACGTTTACGAAGCTACAATGTGCATGTACGAAGTACTTAAAGCTGGCGGAATGAAGAACGGTGGATTTAACTTCGACTCAAAGAACCGTCGTGCAAGCTACACAATGGAAGATATGTTCTATGCATATATCTTAGGTATGGATACATTTGCATTAGGTTTAATCAAAGCTGCTGAAATCATCGAAGATGGCAGAATTGATAACTTCATCGAAGAAAGATACTCAAGCTTCAAAGAAGGTATCGGAGCTAAGATCATTGCTAACGAAACTTCATTAGAAGAATTATCAGACTACGCTATTAAGATGGGTAAACCAGCTCTTCCAGGATCAGGCAGACAGGAATACTTAGAAGGCGTTGTTAACTCAGTACTTTTCAAATAGTATTTAAAATTAAATAAAGTAAAATTTAATACCCCCATGCATCTGTATGGGGGTGTTTTTTAAGGGAGAATCAAAATGAGATATATTCTTGGAATTGACTTAGGAACATCAGGAACAAAAACAGTTCTTTTTGATGAAGAAGGCAAAAAGATTGCAAGCAGCACTGTTGAATACGATTTAATACAGCCTCAGAACGGATGGGCTGAACAGGATCCGAAAGAATGGTGGGATGCTGCAGTTAAAACAACTAAAGATGTAATTACAAAGAGCGGAGTAGAAGCTGAAGATATTAAGGGACTTGGTATTTCTGGTCAGATGCACGGTCTTGTAATGCTTGACGAAAATGGCGAAGTAATAAGAAATGCTATTCTGTGGTGTGATGGAAGAACAACAAAGCAGTGCGCAGAAATTACAGAAAAAGTCGGCAGAGAAAAACTTATTGAAATATCAGCTAACCCTGCATTAACAGGATTTACTGCTGGAAAGATTTTATGGGTAAGAGAAAACGAACCAGAAAACTACGAAAGATGTAAAACAATTCTTTTACCAAAAGACTATATCAGATACATGCTTACAGGTAAGTACGGTGCTGAAGTTTCTGACGCATCAGGCACTAACCTTTTTGATGTATCAAAGAGAGAATGGTCAGATGAAATTATTGATATCCTAGACTTAGACAGAAGCATGTTCCCTGAAATGGCTGAATCTGTTGATGTTGCTGGTACTGTAACTAAAGAAGCAGCAGCTCTTACAGGACTTTCAGAAAACACTATTGTATGCTACGGTTCAGGCGATAACGCTGGTGCTGCTATTGGTACAGGCGTATGCAGAGAAGGAAAAGCTTTTACAACAATTGGAACATCAGGAGTTATTTTTGCTCATTCAGACAAAGTTCAGATTGATAAGGGCGGAAGAGTTCACACATTCTGCGCAGCTGTTCCAGGAGCATATACAGTAATGAGCTGTACACTTTCAGCAGGTATGGCACTAAAATGGTTCAGAGACAATTTCTGCACATCAGAAATGGAAGTTTCAAAACTTACAGGAATGGACAGCTATGAATTTGTTAACATTGGGATTAAAGATCTTCCAATTGGATCAGACAACCTTATTTTCCTTCCATATCTTATGGGAGAAAGAAGCCCTATCTTAGATGAAAAGGCAAGAGGTGTATTCTTTGGTCTTTCCGGAATTCACACTAAATACCACATGGCAAGAGCTATTATGGAAGGTGTTTCATACTCACAGAAGCAGTGTCTTGACGTAATTAACGAAATGGGAATCTTCCCAGAAGAAATGTACGCATGTGGAGGAGGAGCAAAGAGCGAAAACTGGAGACAGATGCTGGCTGACTTATATAACACTCAGGTTGTTACTTTAGAAAATGAAGAAGGACCAGCTCTTGGTGTTGCTATTTTAGCAAGTGTGGCTTCTGGCATTTATGACAGCATTCCTGAAGCATGCGACAAACTGATCAAGACTAAGAATGTACAGCAGCCAGTTGCAGAAAACACTGCAGCTTACGAAAAATTCTATAATATTTACAAGGGACTTTATCCTGCTCTAAAAGACAGCTTTGCAGCACTATCAGAATAGGGGGATTCCTGTGGTAAGTATTACAAAAAAATCTGGAAAATATATTTACTTTAATTTAAAAAATGCCAATGGCTATGAGGTTAATATTCTTAACCTTGGGGGCATTATTCAGTCTTTCATTCTTCCTGACGGAAGAGATATTGTGTTAGGTTATGATACTGCAGAGGAATACGAAAATAACTGTAATTTTTTTGGAGCATTAATCGGACCTTATGCAAACAGAATTTCAGGTTCACAGTTTGAACTTGATGGAAAGACGTATACTTTAGAAAAGAATGAAGGGGAGAACCATCTTCACAGCGGAAGTCATGGAATTCATACAAGAATTTTCGAGCACGCTATTGAGGATGATGCTCTTGTGCTTACGCTTAAACTTCCACATATGGAAGACGGATATCCGGGTAATGTGGTAATTGAAGTTACATATAGATTGTCTGATGATAACGCTCTTGTAATTTCATACAAAGGTACATCCGACATGAAAACCATAATGAATCTTACTAATCACACGTATTTTACTCTTGCTGGTCAGGGTAAATCAAATCGTGACACAGAAGTTAAGATTGTATCTGATACATTTACTGTTAATGATGATAAGTGCATTCCAACAGGAGAATTCAGAGAAGTATGTGGTACACCTCTGGACTTTACCAGCTGGAAGAAGATCGGGAAAGACATAGATGAAGCTGTTTTAGCTCCATACGGTGGATATGACCATAACTATGTAATTAATTCCGAAAAAGTAATGAAAGAAGCTGCTTTTGCTAAATATGGGGATCTGATGCTTATTGCAGAGTCGGACTGCCCCTGCATGCAGTTCTATACAGCACAGAATATGACAGAGGTAAAAGGAAAGGGTAATGTAACATATACAAAGGGAGCGGGATTCTGTTTTGAGACAGGATTCTATCCTGATGCCTGCAATAACCATGAGTTTCCTGAACCTGTAACAGATAGCGAAACACCGTATATCTATGAAACAAGATTTAAGGTAAAAATGCTGTAAACAAGTGATTCTGAGGCCTTTGAAGAGAGTGAAGAAAGTTCAGTCTTTTCAAGGGCCTTTGCTATTTAAGAATGTACGCTGAGAAAAACAATAAAATTAAAGCAAAAGCGTTGACATGGCAAGCCGTTCTGTGTTAATATAACAAAGCTGTTGGTTGAGACAGTCAGACAACTTAAATAAGAACACATTACGATGTGAAAAATCTTAT
>SAMEA104404100__coassemble_814_pt1 | contig 31760 bp, 29 predicted proteins | sample SAMEA104404100__metabat2_high_PE_036 | metagenome-assembled genome bin SAMEA104404100 (sample SAMEA104404100) | Balaenoptera acutorostrata | reverse complement strand
GTTTTGCCCACTCTTAATTAATAGCTATAGTTTGTCTACGAGTATTTTAGCACAATACTTCTATGATGTCAATTAAAAAGTTGAACCCGGGAGTTATCAGCCAGTGAAAGAAAAACCTCTTCACCTTACTTAATGAAACTGCGGGAATCTGGAAACGGATTTCCTTTTTTCATTGCCTGACTGCAGATATTTCTTTTTCACATATGTCACACGCGCTGCAGTCCTCTCCTCAGAAAGGTGAAAGTGAAAATTTCGGAGTAACTATGGGGAATTCACGATTTCAGAGCCGTTTCCTTATAAACACCTTGGTTTTGCTGTCAGAATATGTAAGAAAAGTTAAAAATATTTTTTACTCTGATTTTTTAACGAAAATATGCTGTTTTTTCGTTAAAATTCTTAACTAGAAAAAAATATTCACTTTTCAGGTGTCCTGAGCAGGTGATTTCTATAAAAAAGTAGTCATCTGCACCTTGAAATCGTTAAAATTCTGAAGTAAAAATAAATATTCACTTTTGCCATCTGCCTGGCCATCTGAAAGCAGTATTCCTTACTCAATAACCAGTCTGCCAGGTCCTTCCTCCAAAAACCCAAAAGACTCTGCCTGAGCAGAGTCTTCTGGTGCGATATTTAATTAAGAAAGAACGTTCAAAAGAAATCTCATAAGCCTTATCCCTTTTGACACTCTTAGTATAGTCTTCCTATGTGTCGATTGTGTTAAGATATAATATATCTAATGTGTAATTTCTTTTCTTAGAATAAACACAACTGATCTGTCTCTGGAAGTCCTTCAAACACTCCATGATTACGAAGTGCTTCCACCGCAGTCTTATTAAGCTTACCTCTTGTCGTTGCCTCTTCCACAGTACCAAATGGTCTTTCCTCATAGGCTTCCACAAGTCCCCTTGCAGCTGTTTCTCCAACGCCTTCTAACGCTACAAATGGCAGAAGTACTCTGCCTTCATCTGACCAGAATTTTACTGCATAAGATTTGCCAAGTCTTGCCGGTGCAAATTCATATCCTCTCGAATACATTTCATATGCTACTTCAAAGATCAGAATATCATCCTTTTCCTTTGCGGATGCATTCTTACCCATAGCATTAATCTCTTCAATTCTGCTTAAAATTGCCTGAGGACCCTTCATTATTACCTCTGCATCAAAGTTAGATACAGTACTTGTAAAGTATGTTGCATAAAACTCTACCGGATAATATACCTTATACCATGCCATTCTGAAAGACATCATTACATAAGCTACAGCGTGAGCTCTTGGGAACATGTACTGAATCTTAATACAGGAATCAATATACCAGTCTGGTACACCGTGACTCTTCATAACCTCTAACTGTTCAGGTTTAAGAGGTCTGTTCTTACGAACGTCTTCCATGATCTGGAAAGACGTCTTATTTTCAATTCCCTTAAGAATCAGGTAGTTCATAATGTCGTCTCGTGTTGAAATTACTTCTCTCATGGTAGCTGTACCATTTCTGATATAGTCCTGAGCATTGTTCAGCCATACATCAGTACCATGTGAGAAACCGGAAATACGAACAAGATCCGCAAATTTATCAGGCTTGGTATCATCAAGCATCTGTCTTACAAAGGCAGTACCAAATTCAGGAATAGCATAAGTTCCGTGTTTATACTGGTAATCTTCATCCTTAATTTCAAGAGCTTCAATACCGTTAAAAATACTAAGTACCTTTCTGTCAGTAAGGTCCGCCTTCATGGGGTCAATGCCTGTCATATCCTGAAGCTGTCTTATCATGGAAGGAATATTATGTCCTAAAATATCAAGTTTCAGCAAGTTTTCGTCAATCTTATGATAATCAAAATGAGTTGTTACAATATCAGTTTTCGTATCATTAGCCGGATGCTGAACAGGACAGAATTCATAAATCTCGTGGTCGTCAGGAACAATAATAATTCCACCTGGATGCTGCCCTGTTGTTCTCTTTACACCTGTGCAGCACTGAGTCAGTCTGTCAGCTTCGAACTTGTTAATTGGTCTGTTAAATTCTTCAGCAAACTTCATTACATATCCGTAAGCTGTCTTTTCAGCAACAGTACCTACAGTACCAGCCTTAAATACATTCTTATCACCGAAAATTTCGCCTACATATCTGTGAGCAACCGGCTGATATTCACCTGCAAAGTTAAGGTCGATATCAGGTTCCTTGTCTCCGTTAAATCCTAAGAAAGTGGCAAATGGAATAGTAAATCCATCACGTGTCATCATTGTACCGCACTCAGGACATTCCTTTTCTGGCATGTCTATTCCGCAGTCATATTTTTCCATATCTCCCCATTCGAGATGTTTACATTCAGGGCATATATAGTGGGGTTCAAGAGGATTTACCTCTGTAATTCCAGCCATGGTAGCTGCAAAAGAAGAACCTACAGATCCTCTTGATCCAACAAGATAACCGTCTTCCATGGATTTATGTACAAGCATCTGCGCAGATACATACATGACAGCATATCCATTGTCAATAATTGAGCTTAGTTCCTTTTCAAGTCTTGCGCCGATTCTTTCTGGCAGCGGATTTCCATAAATCCCATACGCCTTTTCCATACATGTTTTACGCAGAGTTTCTTCTGCACCTGCAATCTTAGGAGGGAACTTCCCTTTTGGAACAGGAAGAATACTTCCATCAATCATATCAGCAATCTTGTTGGTATTTTCAATAACTACTCTGTATGCAGTTTCTTCACCAAGATACTTAAACTCTTCCATCATTTCGTCAGTCGTTCTTAAATAAAGTCCCTGGCCGTTTTCTGCATCTTTAAATCCCATACCTGCCATAAGAATATTTCTGTAAATGGCAGATTCCGGCTCATCGTAGTGCGCGTCAGTAGTTGCTACTACAGGCTTACCCAGCTTGTCAGCAAGAGCTACAATTCTTCTGTTGTACTCTTTTAAATCTTCCTGACCATTAACCATTCCCTTTTCAATCATAAACTGGTTGTTAATTAGTGGCTGAATTTCAAGATAGTCATAAAATGATGCAATTTCCTCTATTTCTTCTTCTGACTTTCCGCCAGAAACCGCTCTGTAAACTTCGCCTGCTTCACATGCAGAACCGATAATTATTCCTTCTCTGTACTTTGCAATCAGGGACTTTGGAAGTCTTGGTCTCTTATAGAAATAGTCTAAGTGTGAGAAAGATACCAGCTTATAAATATTCTTCAGACCTTCCTGAGTACGGGCTAAAAGTATAATATGATTTGTATTCTTCTTTTTGTAGTCTATGGTTCCGTCAGGATTAATGCAGTCTTTGTCGTCAAAAACATATCCTTCCATTCCATAAATAATTTTAATGTTCTTTGGATTATCCTTATCTGATGCAAGTTTCTTTGCAGTTTTTGCTGCGTCAGGGAAACTCTGAACAACGCCATGGTCAGTAATAGCTACTGCAGGCTGGCCCCAGAAGGCTGCAGTCTTTACAATATCCTCAACTTCATTAAGTCCATCCATGGCACTCATCTTTGTATGGCAGTGAAGTTCTACACGTTTACCGCCTTCAAATGTATCTTTTCTTTTCTTGACAACACCCTTGTTAATATCCTTCATCATTACTACAAGGCAGTTATCAAATCTGTCCCATTCGGCCTCTCCGCGGACTTTTATAAAGTCGCCTTTCTTAAGAAGCTTGTCAATTTCTTCCCACTTTTCTGCTGAGCAGAAAGCCTTAAGACAGATTGATGTCTTTTTATCTGTAATTAAAAGTGTAACAATTTTCTTGCCACTCTTAATAGTTCTTTCGTCTTTTTTGAACAGGATTCCCTCTACAATTACTGTTCCTGATTCTGGTGTAACTGAGGATAAAGAAACTGTCTCACCAAGTATATCCTTACCCATAATACGGTTTCCTTCAGCCGGAGTTTCTTTTTCGCGTCGTTTCCATCCGCCGCCTCCGCCTCCAAAGCCTCCCCCGCCTCCGAAACTGTTCTCAGAAGGAGCACTTGGTTTAGGTGATTTTGCAGCTTCCTCAGCTGCATGTTTTTTCTGTTCTTCAACTGATGCTCTTACATCAGCCTCTTCAGATGCAGTCCATCTTTCTTCAACCTTTTTATATATTTCCGTATCATTTTTAAATTCAACCCTTGTATCAACATTAAGATACTTCTTTAACAGACGCTGAAAATGTCCTGATACTTTCTCATTCAGCTGACTGGTTGTAAACTTTCCAAGAGCGTTAATTCTAAGCTCTTCTCCCGTATATTCAAATCTGTCTGTAAGAATAGACTTTGTAATTGAAGTATATTTCCCGTTTACAATTTCAATCATATGCGGTATAAAAAGACCTATGGCATCACGCTCTGAAATTACAGGATTCTCATATATATATTCAAAGTGAACACCTTTAAGATCTTTGAACTGATGCAGCAGTATTCCCTTTATCTTTTCCATATCAATACATGGCGGTATAAAATTAAGCCGGAGTGTTATGGTAAGCACTCCGGTTTCTTTTGAAATTACTGCGCTGTCAATAACATATCTGAAATCCTCCGGGTTATAGTCCCCGATTTTGTCCCATTCAATACTACTATCAATTAACGCCTTCATAAAATTTAATTCCCCTTAATAACTGAGATTAATTCATCTACAATTTCATCTTCATTAACGGTTTTAACAACTTCACCCTTCTTAAAGATTACTCCTTTTCCAGCTCCTCCTGCAACTCCGTAGTCAGCTTCCTTTGATTCACCAGGGCCGTTAACAACACATCCCATTACAGCAACCTTAAGACCATCTGGAATACCATCTTCGTCCTTAAGTCTTCTGTCTACTTCTTCTGCTAATGCCTGAAGGTCAACCTTTGTTCTTCCGCATGTAGGACAGGAAACCAGGTTTACCTTTGGAGTTCTGAGACCTGTTGCCTCAAGAATTTCTTTTGCAAAATATACTTCTTCGACAGGGTCAGCAGTTAAAGATACTCTCATGGTATCTCCAATGCCATTAAGTAAAAGTGCACCAATTCCAGCTGCTGATTTTACTTTACCCCTCTTAAGAGTTCCTGCTTCTGTAACACCTATGTGAATTGGATGATCAGTTTTTTCTGATACAATTCTGTGAGCCTCATAGTTCATCTTTACATCTGACGACTTAAGTGAAACAACAAGGTTATCATATCCCATGTCTTCTATGATTTTAAGATTGCGAAGTGCACTTTCTGCAAGACCTTCAGCTGTAACTCCGCCATATTTTGCAACTATGTCTTTTTCTAAAGAGCCTGAGTTAACTCCCACTCTTATTGGAATATTCTTTGCTTTAGCAGCATCAACTACTGCCTTTACTCTGTCAACTGATCCAATATTACCAGGATTAATTCTGATTTTGTCAGCTCCTGCTTCTATGGCAGCAATAGCAAGCTTATAGTCAAAATGAATATCAGCTACAATTGGAATATTAACCTGAGGCTTTACTTTTTTCAGAGTTTCTGCTGATTCCATGTCCGGAATGGCAACCCTTATTATTTCACATCCTGCTTCTTCAAGTTTTTTTATCTGTTCTACCAGAGCCTTCTCATTACGAGAATCCACATTTGTCATAGACTGAATTGAAATCGGAGCGTTACCAATCTGTACGTTTCCAACCATTACACTTTTCTTCAATTAAACAACCTCCCTAAATCATTCCATGTGGCAAATACAAACAGAAGTAAAAGAAGGGCCATGCCCACCATGTGAACGGTTCCTTCCATTTCATCTGTAATTCTTCCACCGCTGATTTTTCTCACTAATACAAACAGAATCCTTCCTCCGTCAAGAGCTGGAAGAGGAAGCAGATTCATAACTGCAAGGTTAACACTTATGAAGGCAACCAGACCTCCGAAAAAAGTTATTCCATACTGCCTTGTCTGTCCAACCATGCTGAATATGCCCACAGGCCCTGCAAGTTCTGACACAGGAGCTTCTCCTGTTAAAAGCATTTTTATGGATTCAAATATAACTATTATCATATTCCCAGTTCCAGTAAAGCCATATTTTACAGCCTTTATAAAGCTATGCTCCCTTGCTGCTGTAATGCCTATTATTTTTCTTCCATCTTCGGATTCTACAGTATTTATCTCTTCTGTAAAGCTTTCTCCATCTCTTTCGTATGTAATAGTAACTTTATCAGCATCGATAATATTTTCACCTATATCTTTCCATTCTTTTATTCTGTTTCCATTCACTTCAAGGATTCTGTCTCCCTGACGAATTCCGGCTTCGTAAGCAGGCCCTGTAGGACTTACTTCTTCTACAGATGTGCTTACTGTTCCCACAGAAAAGTTCATTATTGTAACAACCAGTACTGCTATCAGAAGATTCATTGCTGCCCCTGCAAATAGTACTGCTAATTTTGCCCATGCCGGCTTATTAGAAAATGAACGTTCGTCTTCTGAACCTCCGTCTTCACCTTCCATGGCGCAGTATCCCCCAAGAGGAACAAGTCTTACAGAGTAAAGTGTTTCACCCTTCTGTTTCTTGAAAAGAGCCGGCCCCATGCCAAAAGAAAATTCATTAACCTTTACTCCCACTGCTTTTGCCACTGTAAAGTGACCTAGTTCATGAGGAAATATCAGTAGGACAAAAAGAACAGCCGCTAATATTAATGTCATAAAATACTAGACCCCCATACGAGTTTCTTTATCAATTCTTACAATGTCTTCTAACGAAATATTGTATTCAGGAACGTGACTGTCAAGAAGTCTTTCTAACTTTTCCTGAATGTCAATAAATCTGATTTCACCCTTTAAGAATCTGTCTACAAGTACTTCGTTAGCTGCATTCATTACAACAGGGTAGCTTCCACCTGCTGCTGATGAATCATATGCAAGCTGAATGCACTTGAAAACGCTTCTGTCAGGTTTTTCAAATGTAAGGTTTGTAAAGTCGCTGAATAAATCAAGCGACTTGCCCCTGTATTCTAATCTTTCCGGATATCCCAAAGCAACGCTTATTGGAATTCTCATATCAGGAAGTCCAAGCTGAGCTAAAACAGATGTATCCTCAAACTCTACTGCTGAGTGAACTATACTCTGTGGATGTACATGAATATGAATATCTTCTAATGGCACGTCAAAGAGCCACTTTGCTTCAATTACTTCAAGTCCTTTGTTCATCATTGTTGCTGAATCAATAGTAATCTTTTTACCCATAGACCAGTTTGGATGTTTTAGAGCCTGTTCTAAAGTTACTTCCTTTAACTCTTCAAGACTGTATCCTCTGAAAGGACCTCCTGACGCAGTAAGAATAATTCTCTTTATTTTTTTATCTTTGTTTCCCTCTAAGCACTGAAAAATTGCACTGTGTTCGCTGTCAACAGGAAGAAGCTTTACGCCCTTTCTTTCTACTGCTTTCATTACAACTTCACCGCCTGCCACAAGAGTTTCCTTGTTTGCAAGAGCAATATCTTTTCCATTTTCTATGGCGTGATAAGTAGGCACTAGTCCTCTCATACCCATAAGTGAATTTAAAACAATATCTGAAGAATCAGTTGCAGCATCAATTAAGCCTTTTTCACCATATCCCACTTCAAGATCTGGGAAGCTTCTGGCAACTTCTTCTGCGTCCTCCTCTTCTGATACAACTACAAATTCAGGACCGAATTCTTTTATCTGTTCCTTTAGTCTTTCAACATTCTTACCACATGTAAGTGATGTTACCTTAAACTTTTCCGGGTTCTGCCTGATAACGTCCAGAGCCTGTGTTCCAATTGAACCCGTACTTCCAAGGATTGCTACTTTCTTCATTTTAATCACTTCCTAAGCTAATACTAGAATAATGTAATAGTAAACAACAGGTGCTGTAAACAGTACGCTGTCAAATCTGTCCATAATTCCGCCATGTCCCGGAATAAGTTTACCATAGTCTTTTATACCCATTTTTCTCTTGTATAAAGAGGCTGTAAGGTCTCCGCACTGAGAAAGGACTGCACCGATTAAACCAATTACAAGACAGTGTACCCAGATTTCCGGCATTACAAAATATCCAAACAGTGCGCAGCATACTGCACTTCCAATAGTTCCTCCAACTGCTCCTTCGATTGTTTTCTTAGGACTTAAGTTAGGACACAGTTTATGCTTTCCTATTGCAAATCCTGTAAAATATGCAAAAATATCTGTGCAGAATGCTGATAAAAGAATAAGCCATACCATTACAGAATATCCTTCTGTCTGATCTACTAATGTTACATGGAATGAGAAAAAGATTACATAGATTATACCAAGCATTGTGGCCATACCATCTTCTATCTTTCTTTCGTTAATCTTAAACATATAAATTGAACTTGCCATTACTCCTGCCACAAGCCATGCAAGTATGTACTCGTGTCTTTCCGGAAAGAAAAAGTTTCCAATGTATAGTATTGCAAGAAACACATATGCAATTGGAAGTGATGGATGAATATCCATTTTTTCAAATCCGTTAAAAAATTCTTTTACCCCTATTAGGCCTACTGCAATACACATTGCTGTTAACCATGGACCTCCTAATATTACAAAAATCAGGAAAGGCACCATGCAAAGGCCTGAAATTACTCTAGTCTTCATATTTATTCCTTTCTTCCCCCAAAACGTCTGTCTCTTCCCTGGTAATTTTCCAGAAGTCTTCTGTATTCTTCTGGTGAAAAATCAGGCCACAGAACGTCTGTAAATTCAAATTCGCTGTAAGCACTCTGCCACAGCATAAAATTGGACAGTCTTTCTTCTCCACTTGTGCGGATAATCAGATCAGGGTCAGGAATGTTTCCATTTTCTTCTCCTGTATAAAGATATCTGCCAAGGGTGTCTTCTGTAATTTCTTCTGTTAAAATTCCTGCTTCTACATCCTTTTTTATGTTATTTACTGCCCTTACAATTTCTGCTCTTGAACCGTAATTAAGAGCTATATTAAACTGAAGTCCTATATTGTTTTTTGTGGTCTCCAGTGCTTTTTCCAGTTTTTCTTTTGCCAGTTCCGGAATAACGCTGTAATCTCCCAGAATATGAACTTTAACATTATTTTTGTGTAATTCGTTAAGTTCACTGTCAATGTATTTAACCATAAGTTTAAAGATTCCACCCACTTCTTCTTCTGAACGTTTCCAGTTTTCTGTGGAAAATGCATATACTGTTAAATACTTTACACCAAGGCTGTGTGATTCTTTGATAATTTCCTTCATTGCAAGCATGCCTGCATTATGTCCTGCTAACTTTGGCAGCATTCTTTTCTTTGCCCATCTTCCATTGCCATCCATAATGATTGCAACATGAGCCGGAATTCTCTCTCTGTCTAACATTTTCGTCCTCTATCTATATAGGGCTATCCCAAAAATGAGACAGCCCCTGTTTTTTTTCTGATTAAACTTCTAAGATTTCTTTATCTTTTGCAGCGACGATATCGTCGATTTTCTTGATTGCCTGTTCAACTGTTTTCTGAACCAGATCTAATGCTTTCTTGTAATCATCTTCTGGAAGTTCACCGTCTTTGTTTTCTTTCTTAAGAGCGTCATTAGCATCTCTTCTTAAGTTTCTAACTGCAACCTTAGTGTCTTCTCCCATTTTCTTAACAGTCTTTGTAAGTTCTTTTCTTCTTTCTTCTGTTAACTGAGGAACTACAAGTCTTACGCATTTTCCATCGTTAGATGGGTTGATTCCAAGTTCTGCAATATTGATTGCTTTTTCGATATCAGCAATTGATTTAGGATCAAATGGTGTGATTAATAAAGTTCTTGGATCAGGAACTGAAATGTTTGATAAGTTTTTTAATGGTGTTGGTGATCCATAGTAATCTACCATAACCTTATCTAGTAATGCAGGGTTCGCTCTTCCTGCTCTTACTGTATTTAAGTCTGTTTTTAGCACTTCTATGCTCTTGTCAATTCTTTCTTCTAAGCTTTTGTGTGAATGGCTCATTTTTATCCTCCTATTTGATTATCGTACCGATTTTTTCACCATTGATGGCTCTTAGTACGTTGCCTTCTTCCGCAATTGCGAAAACATGAATAGCGACATTATTATCTTTACAAAGGGTTGCTGCAGTAAGATCCATAACCTTAAGGTCTTTTTCTAAAACTTCCATATGTGTAAGTTCATCATACTTAACTGCATCCGGATTTGTTTCAGGATCATCAGAATATACTGCGTCTACCTTTTTCGCTAACAAAATAACATCAGCGTCAACTTCAATAGCTCTTAAAGCTGCTGCTGTATCTGTTGAGAAGAATGGGCTTCCAAGTCCTGCACCAAAGATAACTACATCTTTGTGTTCTAATTCTGCTATTGCCTTTCTTCTTGCATATGGTTCTGCTACTTCTCTCATTTCAATTGAAGTCTGAACTCTCGCCTTAACGCCTTCTGCTAATAAAGCATCCTGAAGTGCAAGTGAGTTCATTACTGTTGCAAGCATTCCCATGTAGTCAGCTGTTGCTCTGTCCATGTCTTTGCTTGTTCTGCCTCTCCAGAAGTTACCACCGCCAACTACGATAGCTACCTCTACTCCAAGTTCATGAACAGCCTTAACTTCACGTGCAACTTTTCGTGTCATTTCTTCGTTAATACCGAATTTCTGTTCCCCTGCAAGTGCTTCTCCACTGATTTTTAAAAGAACGCGTTTGTATTTTGGTTCCATTACGAGTCTCCTTCCAAAGTGTATGTCAATTATTTACTTCTATCACATTACAAAACACTTACCTTTACCTGTTGAAAAGTAAGTAGTCCTGCTTTACCTGTTATTATATCATAACTAGAGCCATAAGGTGAACAACTTTTTTGGAGATATGCTTCTGATTTGAGAAACTCCAGAACAGCTGCTTCCCTTTCTAACATGTTCTGCTGATACTTCTACCACTAAAACAGCATAACTCTTATATACACAGACTTCCAAATATGCTCGAAAGCACGTCAGACTACTCTGTTTCTATAAAACTTTCATAAATTATCCCTTTGATAATTCAGCAATAATACAAGGCTTGTACGAAGAACTTTATTGTATTTCTTCTCCTGGTCATAATTGCTGGATCAGAAGTTATTTCAGGTTATACTATACAAAACCCGGCACTTGCGTACCGGGCCACCTTCTCAATAATATATCTGCCTTACATTGCGTTAATGTATTCAATTGCTTCTAATGCTGCCACTGCACCATCAGCTGTAGCTGTTGCAATCTGTCTTACCTTCTTGTGTCTGCAGTCACCTGCTGTAAAGATTCCTGGTGTGTTTGTTTTGCAGTCTTCTCCTGCATTTACATATCCCTTGTCATCAAGAGCTGCAACGTTTTCGAAATCTTTGTTATCTGGCATCTGTCCAATTGCAACAAATATTCCCTGAACATTAAGATAGCTTTCTACTCCTGTAATTCTGTTCTTTACCTTAAGACCTGAAATAACGCCATCTCCTAATAATTCAACTGGAACGCTGTTAAGAACAAGTTCTACATTTTCTTTAGATGTAAGTCTGTTAACATTTGTCTGATCACCTCTGAATTCATCTCTTCTGTGAACAAGATAAACCTTGTTTGCTATTCCGGCTAAAACTTCTGCATCTTCTAAAGCAGTATTACCGCCACCAACTACAGCAACATCTCTTCCTCTGAAGAAGTTACCATCACATGTTGCGCAGTAAGAAATTCCGGCTCCCACAAAGTCATCTTCTTTTTCAATGCCAAGAGGTCTGTTCTTTGCACCTGTTGCAATAATTACAGTTTTTGTTTCGTATTCATTATCTGTTGTCTTTACTTTTTTAACTTCTCCAAGATCCTCAATTCCAGTTACTCTTTCGTAAGCAATTTCTGCACCAAGAGCTTCTGCCTGTTCATAAAGATTTGTTGCAAGTTCAAAGCCAGAAACAGTCTTTAAACCCGGATAGTTTTCAACTTCCGGAGTGTTTAAAATCTGTCCTCCATAAGTCTGCTTTTCTACCAGTAAAGTTTTCTTTCCTGCTCTCTGTCCGTAAATAGCTGCTGCTAATCCTGCAGGACCAGCCCCTATAATTAAAATATCATACATAATATCCACCTCATTCTTTCATGTTATTATCTTTATACACCCTTAAAAGTGTTCTAAACAGATTTAAATTTATTTTTCTTTTTCTGAAGTTTCTTCTTTCTGCTGAGCCTTCATTTCTTCCATCTGCTCTTCTTCAATTTCCCGAATTATATCGTTACGAAGTCTCTTCTTCTCAACTCCATAAAAAAGTATCATAAAGAATGCAATTAAAAGAACTGTCTCCCACGCACTTACCTGAGGAGTAATAGTTCCTGTTGCTCCAAGATAAGTCATAAGTCCGAAGATAAAGATAAATTCTGCTGCACTTACAATAATATCTTTTTTCTGAGTGCCAAATATATAGTAGCGTCGTTCATTAATATCAGCAGATTTAATCACCAGAACTGATATGACTGCAATAGCAGCAACTCCGGCGCCAGTAATTATACCTCGCAGAAAACTTCCTTCAATAAAATGATTAACTACAAACATATATGTAGCAATAATCACCATAATCACATTTAAAACTGTAGCATTTACCTTTTCCATTTTTATTCCCCTTCTTCATTAACAACTTCCACTTTAAATACATTAATTGTATCAACGTCAGGGCAGCAGAAAACAGCTTCACCTGGTTTCTGTCCTGGAATAGTTCCGCCATATCTGAGAATATCTATATATGGAAAGGCAACGTGCATAGCCATGGGACATATTTTGCCTCTTTCTGTATCAAAGTCAAAAGCCTGTCCTGGTACATGTCCCCTGTGGCATGGACACTTACCTATTCTGTCTGTTACCGTAATTCTGATTGCAGGTCTTCTCATAAAAATTCTCCTTTTATCAAAAATAGACAAAAAGCCACAGGCTTTTAGCTGTAGCTCTAATCTTCAAGTTCCACTTCTGGCATAAGTTCATCATCAATTACGCCAAGAATCTTCTCAAGTTCTTCTACCTCAGAAGGTGAAAATCTTTCTCTGATTCTCTTCATTACTGTACCTATATAGTCGTATGTAACACCATAAGTCTTCATGTACTTGTCTGTAACTTCAAGATGATATTCTCTTTTGTCTTTTTCGTTCTGTATTTTGTTAATGTATCCCTTTTTAATAAGGTTGCCTATACGATATGCAGCGTTTGGTGCTGAAAGTCCTGTAAAAGTAGCAAACTCATTTATGGTTGGTCTTCCAAGAGCATAAATAACCTCCATGCACAGTACTTCCATAGAAGAAAGCCCGTCTTTTGTATCAATATGCTGATTGAAAACCTTTGAATAAAGGCTCATTTTAAACTTTGTATAAATATCAGAAAAGTTCTGTTCAAGCATTGCCTGGCTCCCCCCTCTCCATTGTTTATGCATAAGTGTATTCTATCAAAGAAACACTGTTTTGGCAATGTTTTAAGTTAACACAAATGAAATTTCTCCAGATGCCACTACTTTACCGTCAACCTTTGCTTCTGCCTTACCAAAACCTACATTTGCTCTCACTGCTGTAAGTTCGCAGTAAAGTTCAAGAACATCCCCCGGAGTTACAACACCCTTAAATCTGAAGTTCTTTATTCCGCCGAATACTGCAAGTTTTCCTTTGTTCTCTTCTAAAGACATAAGTGCTACTGCACCTGTCTGTGCAAGAGCTTCTACAATAAGGACACCTGGCATAATCTGTTTTCCTGGGAAATGTCCTCTGAAAAAATATTCTCCTGATGTTACGCACTTTGTTCCTCTTGCCCACTTTCCTTCTTCCATTTCTGTTATTCTGTCAACAAGAAGAAATGGTGGTCTGTGAGGAATAATTTCCATAATCTGATCTGAATTCATCCCCATTACTTTACCTCCTTAAACACAAGAGTTGCGTTGTGTCCGCCAAAACCAAGTGAGTTTGACATTGCATATTCAGCAGTAAATGATTTTCCTTCATTTGGTACAATGTCAAGATCACATTCTTCATCTTTTTCTCTGTAGTTTACTGTTGGAAGAGCAAACTGATTCTTAATGCAAAGTGCTGTAAGAACTGCTTCAACTCCCCCTGATGCACCAAGAAGGTGACCTGTCATTGACTTTGTTGATGACATTTTCAGTCTGTAGGCGTGTTCACCAAAAGCAGTTTTTACTGCTCTTGTTTCGCACATGTCATTCATCTTTGTTGATGTACCGTGAGCATTAATGTATCCTACCTGACAAGGTTCAATTCCTGCATCTTCCATAGCCATTTTCATGCACATTGCAGCGCCTGATCCGTCTTCAAGAGGTGCTGTCATATGGTTTGCATCACAGTCAGCAGCATATCCTGCAATTTCACAGATGATTTCTGCTCCTCTTGCCACTGCGTGCTCATATTCTTCAAGTAAAAGAACTCCTGCTCCTTCACCCATTACAAATCCTGATCTTTCTTTATCAAAAGGAATTGATGCTCTCATAGGATCTTCTGATGTAGAAAGAGCCTTCATTGAAGTAAAGCCTCCGATTCCAAGTTCACTTACGCAGCTTTCTGCACCACCAGTTAAGAAAACATCAGCATATCCGTCTTTAATCTGTCTGTAAGCTTCACCAATTGCATTAGTTCCAGAAGCGCATGCTGTTACAATACATGTACAGCTTCCCTTAAATCCCTGTTCAATTGCAACAAGACCTGAGGCCATATTTACAATTGACATAGGAACGAAAAGAGGTGATACTCTGTCAAATCCATGTTTCATTCCTTTAAAGTGTTCAGCTTCAATTGTAGGAAGTCCCCCAATGCCGCTTGAAATGTTAACTCCGCATCTGTATGGATTTTCTTCGTCAATTCTGATTCCTGACATTTTAACTGCTTCGTCAGCTGCAATTAAAGCAAACTGTGCAAACTTAGCAGTTCTTCTTGCCTTCATTCTGTCCATATACTGAAGTGGGTCGTAGTCTTTAACTTCACCTGCTGTTTTTACCTGCATTTCTGATGCATCAAAACTCCTGATAAAGTCAATGCCGCACTTTCCTTCCTTTGCGTTTTCCCACATGTCATTTACTGTATTACCAATAGGAGAAATAGCTCCCATTCCTGTTACTACTACTCTGCGTTTCATTTTACTGTCCTTTCCTACATGCACATTCCGCCGTCAACACACAGAACCTGTCCTGTAATATATTCTGAAGACTCTGATGCAAAGAACTTAACTGCATTTGCAATGTCTTCTGGTTTTCCAACTCTTTTAACCGGAATAGCTTTTTTCATTTCGTCAAGCACACCTTCACCCATGGAAGCTGTCATATCTGTGGCAATAAATCCTGGTGCTACAGCATTTACTGTAACTCCCTTAGTTGCAATTTCTCTTGCAAAAGTCTTTGTCATGGAAATAACTCCGCCTTTACTTGCCGAATAATTAATCTGGCCAATATTACCCATAATTCCAGAAACACTTGCCATATTAACAATTCTTCCATAGCGCTGCTTCATCATAATTCTTGAAACAGCCTTCATCATAAGGTATGTTCCTTTTAAATTAATATCTATTACCTTGTCAAAATCTTCATCATCCATTCTCATAAGAAGATTGTCTTTAATAATTCCGGCGTTGTTTACTAAAATATCAACTCTGCCAAAGTGATCTACTGTTTCGTTTACAACATTCTTGCAGTCTTCTGCATCTGCTACATTTCCCTTTACTAAAAGAACTTCAGCTCCAAAAGATCTGCACAGTTCTTCTGTTTCCTTTGCAGCCTCTTCATTACCTGCGTAATTAATTACTACCTTTGCCCCTGCCTTTGCAAGTTCAGCTGCAATTGCTCTTCCGATTCCTCTTGAACCTCCTGTTACTATGGCAACTCTGTCTTTCATCATTATTCCCCTTTCAGCTCTGAAATTACTTTTTCTAAATCATCAGCATTCTCTATATTCATGCACTTAATATTCTTAGATGTTTTCCTTACAAAGGAAGAAAGTGTTTTGCCAGGGCCTACTTCAATTACTGTGTCAATTCCCTGCTCCTCCATATATCTTACAGAGTCTTCAAAGAAAACACTTCCTGACACCTGTTTTTCAAGAAGTTCTGCTACTGTTTCTCCTTCTTCTAAAGGTCTTCCTGTAGCATTAAAGATTACAGGAAATTCCATATTATTAAACTTAACTGTTTCAAACTTTTCTTTTAGTGCAGCCCCTGCCGGTTTCATAAATTCAGTATGAAAAGGTCCGCTTACAGGAAGGTTCATGGCTCTCTTTGCTCCGGCTTCTACTGCAATTTCGCCGCACTTTTCAACTGCCTTTCTTTCTCCGGAAATTACTATCTGTCCAGGGCAGTTAAAGTTAACCATTGAAACAATTCCTTCTGAAGATGCTTCAGCACAGCATTTTTCTAACTTTTCTCTTTCAAGTCCCAGAACTGCCTGCATTGCACAGTCAACTCCCTCAGAAGCTTCAGCCATTTTCTGAGCTCTTAACTTTATTACATCAAGCACTGTTTCTTCGTCAAATACACCTGCTGCATAAAGTGCTGAATATTCTCCCAGGCTGAGTCCTGCTGCCATTTCAGGTTTAATACCTGCTTTTTTAAGCTCCCTCATTACGCCTACAGCAAAAGCCACAATTACAGGCTGCGTATTTACTGTCTCCTGGAGCTTTTCTGTTGGTCCTTCAAAAGCATATTCTTTCATTTCTTCAGGAAGCATATCAAATGTTTCCTGAAAAAGCTCTGATTTTTCGTACAGGTCCTTACCCATTCCTGGTTTCTGACTTCCCTGACCTGCAAACAGAATACCTAATTTCATCTATTTCCATCCTTCCTGAAGTTCTTCAACTAATTCTTTTACTGTTACAATTTCTTTAATTCTGCCTGTATTACTTCCTCCAAAGAAAAGTCCCTCTTCAAGATTTCCGTAAAAGGCCTGAATAAGTGCATTACTTATGCAGTATGGTGTTTCTTTGGGGTTACATGTTTTTATGCATCCGATACATCGCTCTGCTGGTTTTCTTTCCCCATTAGAAACTTTATTCATCAAAGGAGTTCTTAAACCTCTTCCAGGCATGCCTACAGGACTTTTAAGAACAAATACATCTTCGCTTTCTGCTTCTGTGATTACCTTCTTAAACCCTTCTGTTGCATCACATTCTTCTGTTGCAATAAATCTTGTTCCAATCTGAACACCTTTTGCACCAAGTTCAATTCTCTTCTTTATATCTGATGCATCAAAGACACCGCCAGCTGAAAACACAGGAATGTCTCCTGCTTCTTTAATTACTTCCCCTAAATCTCTAAGGCTGTCCTCATCTGTATTTTTAAGAGCATCCTCTTCCGAAAATCCAAGGTGCCCTCCTGCAAGGCTGCTTTCGCATACAAAGAAATCCGGCAGTCTGTTATATCGTTTCTGCCACATTCTCTTAAGCATGGAAGCTGCTTTCTTTCCAGAAACAATTGGTGCAATAAGAACGTCTTTTCCTTCTGTAAGCTTTGGAAGATTTAATGGCAGTCCTGCGCCAGAAATTACAGCATCAATTCCATAATCACATGCTGCAAGAACCATAGCTTCAAAATCAGTAGTTGCAACCATAACATTTACAGCAATCATTCCATTGCCGCAGGAAATTCTTCTTGCTTTTTCAATTTCTTTTTTCAGTGCTCTTCTTCCTGCCTCAGATGGATTCTCATAAAAGTCAGGTTCTCTGAAACCAATACACGCTGTTGAAATCACTCCCATGCCGCCTTCTTTTGCTACTGCACCTGCAAGGCCGCCCAGAGAAATTCCAACTCCCATTCCTCCCTGAATAAGAGGAATGCTTAATTTATTTAATGTTTTCATATTCACTTACCATCTGTTCAATAATGACTTTTACTGGTTTTACTTCTTTTACCATTGCAGAAACCTGGCCTGCCATTAATGAACCGTTTTTCACGTCTCCTTCTTTTACCGCTTTTCTAAGTGCTCCTAAAGTATATACTTCAAGTTCCTCCAGAGTAGCCCCTTCTTTTTCCTTCTTAATATATTCTCTTGACATTGGATTCTTAAGGATTCTTACCGGAGTACCTCCGATTCTTCCAGTTACTACTGTAGAGCTGTCTTTAGCTTTTATAACTGCATCCTTGTAGTTCTGATGAATAGGACATTCGCTGCTGGCAAGAAGAACTGTTCCGATCTGAACTCCAGATGCTCCAAGAACAAAAGCTGCCTTCATCTGTTTTCCTGATCCAATTCCTCCAGCTGCAATTACCGGAATGTTAACAGCTTCCGCTACAAGAGGAACAATTACCATGGTTGATAATTCTCCAATGTGGCCGCCACTTTCACTTCCTTCTGCAATAAGGCCATCTGCTCCAAGACCTTCCAGTCTCTTAGCAAGAGCAACGGAAGAAACTACAGGAAACACCCTGATTCCAGCTTCTTTCCACATAGCCATGTACTTGCCGGGGTTACCTGCTCCTGTTGTTACAAGAGCTACTTTTTCTTCTGCTACAACCTCTGCCATTCTGTCTGCATCAGGGTTCATAAGCATAATATTTACACCAAAAGGCTTATCTGTCTTTGCCTTTGCCATGTGAATTTCTTCTCTTAAGGTTTCGGCGTTCATTCCGCCTGCCCCTATAATTCCCATGGCACCTGCTTCAGAAACTGTTGCTGCAAATTCGCCTGTTGCAATATTTGCCATTCCTCCCTGAAATACAGGATATTTAATATTAAACATTTCATTAATTTTCATGATTTTTCCCTCTATATTCAATCAGCATTCCTCCGTAAGTAAGCCCTGCTCCAAAGCCTGTACACAGTAACCTGGTTCCTTCTTTAAGAAGTCCCTCTTCACTCATATCTCTTAAAGCAATAGGAATACTTGCTGCTGATGTATTTCCGTAGTCATATAAATTTTTGTAGAATTTTCTGCTATCTGCCTTTGTTCTTCTTGCCACATGGTCAATAATTCTTTCATTTGCCTGGTGGCATACAAAATAGTCGATGTCTTCATATGTCATGCCAGCTTTTTCTGCCACACTGTTTATGCAGCGCGGAACCATTTCTACTGCAAATCTGTAAACTTCCTGGCCTGCCATTTTGATCTTTCCATTTTCTGCGCAGTACAGTGTATCTCTTTCGTGCCTTCCTCCTCCTGAGAAAGTAAACTCTGCATCTTCTTCATACTTAAGTACTACTGCTCCTGCTCCATCTCCAAAGAGCACGCATGTTGTTCTGTCTTCCATATCCATATTTGGTGATATTTTTTCACTGCCAATAACAAGAGCATATGTATCTCTGTTATTTCTTAAATATCCATCAGCTGTCATGCAGGCAAATATGAAACCTGCACAGGCCCCGTTAATATCAAAGGCTGTAACCTGTTCAGAAAGTCCCAGTCTTTCTGACACTCTGCAGGCAGTTGCAGGTGTTTTGTCATCTCTTGTAAAGGTTGCTACAATTACAAGAGATATTTCTTCTTTATTAATACCACTATCTTCTATGGCTGAAAGTGCAGCTTCGTAAGCCATATCTTCATTGCTTTTTTCCTCGGCAAAGAATCTTGATCTTATTCCTGTTTTCTCTCTTATCCAGCTGTCACTTGTATCCACAATTTCTGCAAGTCTGTCATTAGATACAGTTTTTTCTCCTGCAGATTTTCCTGTACCCTTTATTACTATTCCAGCCATTAGTTCTTTCCTTTCCTGTTTCGCATGTTTCCAATATTTCTGAGTTTCCTGTATCTTTCTTTTACAAGTGTTTCTCCTGATTTTTTTTCAAGGGACTTAAGTGCCTGAAAAATGGTTTTGTCAACTTCGCTGTAAATATATGCATCACTTAACTTTGCTCCCTCTTCACCTTCAGGTACAATATAGTCGCATATGCCATATTCCTTAAGGTCTGGTGCTGTAAGTTTCATTACATCACAGGCTTCTTCCCATTTTGCACTGTCCTTCCATAGAATGCTTGCAAATCCTTCCGGTGAAAGAATTGAAAAAATACTGTTTTCAAGCATTATTATTCTGTCACTTACGCTGAGGGCAAGTGCTCCTCCGCTTCCGCCTTCTCCAGTAAAAACTGCAACAGTAGGAACTTTAAGTGCTGACATTATTGCAATAGACTCTGCAATTGCCTGACCCTGACCTCCTGCTTCAGCTTCTATTCCTGGATAAGCTCCTGGAGTATCTATAAATGTAATAACTGGTCTTCCAAATTTTTCCGCCTGCTTCATAAGGCGCTGTGCCTTTCTGTAGCCTTCGGGATTTGGCATACCAAAACGGTATTTCATATTTTCTTCAAGGTTTCTGCCTTTTCTTATTCCTATTACTGTAACAGGAATTCCTCTGTACATGGCTATTCCACCAAGCACACTTTCGTCTTCTCCATTACGTCTGTCACCACAGAGTGGAATAAAATCTGTAAATATTTCTTTAATATATTCTGCTGCTCCTGGTCTTTCCGGATTTCTCGCTATGGAAACACGGTCTGAAGCTTTTAAGTTATTTAATCTCATGTTTCCCCTTTCTGTGAATCTCAAGAATTGTTCCAAGTGTGTCTCTCATATCTTTTCTTTCAACTACTTTATCAATAAAGCCATGTTCAAGAAGATATTCTGACTTCTGGAAACCCTCTGGAAGTTCTGAACCAATGGTCTGTTTTATTACTCTTGGACCAGCAAATCCAATAAGGGCACCTGGCTCTGCAAGAATAATGTCTCCAAGGCTTGCAAAGCTTGCAGTAACTCCTCCTGTTGTAGGATTTGTCATTACAGAAATAAACAGGTTACCTGCTCTGCTATGCTGTTCAATTGCAGCTGATGTTTTTGCCATCTGAAAAAGTGAGAAAATACCTTCCTGCATTCTTGCTCCACCTGATACAGAAAAAATTATGAGAGGAAGTTTCTTTTTTGTAGCATATTCAACTGCTCTTGTAATTTTTTCTCCAACAGCAGTTCCCATGCTTCCCATCATAAATCTTCCATCCATGGCGCAGACAACTGCCTTGTTTCCATGAATCTTTCCTGTTCCTGTAATAACTCCTTCGCGAAGTCCCGTCTTTTCTTTTTCCTTTGCAAGTTTTTCGTCATAGCCAGGAAAATCAAGCGGATTATATCCTTCTAAACTTCCACAGAATTCACTGAAGCTTCCCTTATCAAGGGTAAATTTAAGTCTTACAGGTGCAGGCAGTCTGAAGTGTCTGTTGCACTCAGGGCATACATAAAGGTTTTCGCGAAGCTGGCTCTGCAGAAATTCCTTTCCGCATCCTTTGCAGGTAACAGTTCTGTCCTTGTCGTTTACCTTTTTTAAGTTGTTTAGAAGTGTTCTCTTCTGCTTAAATGGATTCATTTCTTCCTCCTGCTTCTTCGTAAACTTTTAGAATACCTTCAAGGTTTTTGTCAACAAACCCCGTATTATATTCTCCTCTTAAAAAATCCCTGTTATATGTAATTAAATACTGCACAGGTAGTGTAGTTTTAATCCCCGTTATAACGGTTTCTTCTAAGGCTCTTCTCATTTTCCTTATGGCATCGACTCTGTTTTCACCTTTTACTATGATCTTTGCAACCATTGAATCATAGAAAGGGCTTACATCACATCCGTTATACAGAGAAGAGTCAGTTCTTACTCCGTAACCTCCTGGAAAATGAAGAAATTCCACTTTACCAGGGCATGGTGCAAATCCGTTAAAAACGTCTTCTGCCATAATTCTGCACTCTATGGCATGACCCTGCCTTCTTATATCTTCCTGCTTGAAATTAAGCGGAAGACCTGATGCTATTCTCAGCTGTTCCCTTACAAGATTAACTCCTGTAATCATTTCTGTTACCGGATGCTCAACCTGAATTCTTGTATTCATCTCTATAAAATAGAAGTTGTTCTCTTTGTCTACAATAAATTCAATTGTTCCTGCACTTTCGTAATCTGCAGCCTTTGCAGCGTTTACTGCAGTTTCACCCATTTTCTCACGAAGTTCATCAGATAATCCCCATGCAGGGCTTTCTTCTAAAAATTTCTGATTTCTTCTCTGCATTGAGCAGTCTCTTTCGTAAAGGTGCACTGTATTTCCAAAGCTGTCAGCAAGTATCTGAAACTCTATATGTCTTGGATTTTCAATATATTTTTCTATATACAGTTCCCCGTTACCAAAGCAGCTTTCTGCTTCTGCCTTTGCTTCACTAAAATACATAAGGACTTCTTCATCAGAATACGCTTTACGCATTCCTTTTCCGCCTCCGCCCTGGGACGCCTTTATAAGGACGGGATAACCCATTTCCTTTGCAAGTTTTACTGCTTCTTCTTTTGTATTAACTGCTCCGTCAGATCCTGGAACTACAGGAACTCCTGCTGCCTTCATTGTTTCTCTTGCAGCTGCTTTGTTTCCCATTTTGTCCATGGTTTCTGGCGCAGGCCCTATAAACTTAATATTGTTTTCCCTGCAGCATCTTGCAAAGTTACTATCTTCAGAAAGGAATCCAAAGCCAGGATGAATACTGTCGCATCCTGTTTTTCTTGCTGCTTCAATAATATTACCCATATTAAGATAACTTTCCGATGCAGATGCTCCTCCAATGCACACTGCTTCGTCTGCAATGCTTGCATGAAGTGCTCCTTTGTCTGCTGTGGAATAAACTGCAACTGTTTTAATTCCTGCATCTCTTGCTTCTCTGATAATCCTTACAGCTATTTCTCCGCGATTTGCTACAAGTACTTTTTTTAACATTCTTTCACCTCGAAAAGAACCTGATCAAATTCAACAGCCTTTCCGTTTTCTCCTTTTATTGAAACAATTTCACCTGATACAGGAGCCTTAAGCTCATTCATCATTTTCATTGCTTCAATAAGGCAAAGCACCTGGCCCTTTTCCACTCTGTCTCCTTCTTTTACATAAGGAGCTGCATCTGGCGCCGGTCTTGAATAAAAGACTCCTACAAGAGGAGCTTTTACTTCTTTGTATGGACTTACTGTTTTAACTGGTTCAGCATTAGCTGGTGCAGTCTGCTGAACCATCTGTACAGGCTCACAAATTGTTGCAGGAACAGGCTTTTCTTTTTCTAAATATATTCTTGTGCCATCCTGCTCTAATTCCATTACACCTAAGGAAGATCTTTCGAATCTGTCCATCAGGTCAAATATATCCCTGTTTTCCATTGCATTCTCCCTGCTATTAAGCCTGGTACTTTGTAATGCAGTCTGCAATATCTTTAACAGTTTTCATCTGGCCTAATTCTTCATCTGGAATTTTTACTCCAAGTTCTTCTTCAATAGCCATTACTAATTCAACAGCGTCAAGTGAGTCAATTCCTAAATCGTCAGCAATTGTAGCTTCCATTGTGATTTTATCTTCGTCGCATCCTAAAGTGTTAACCATAATTTCTTTTACTTTTTCAAAATACATATCTTTTGTCTCCATTTCTTTTCTGCTTTAATTAAATATTTTTACTTAAATTAATTTATTTAAAATATTTTAAGTAAATTTCTTTAAGTATAATACATCCAGGCAGATAGAAAGTCAATGAAAAGAATGAAAAGGGTTTGTGATGGTTATGTGAAATCTATGAACTTGTCATTAAAACTATATGTTCTAATTGGCATAACTAAGTAATTAGGAAAGGTATAAAACGAAAAAAACAGCCCGTTCTCTTCTGAAACCAGGCTGTCTATATATAGTGATTTGACTTTTGGCAGTTTTACTTTTATCTCTTATTTTCAACACAGAGTGATAATGTATAATTAATATACCTGACTGACTTAAATTCAATATACATGCGAATCTATTTGCACTTCTTCTTTTCCCTATAGGTGTCCGTCCTGATATAAATGATTACTATAGCTATTATTGTAATTACTATAAAACATATACTGTAAAATGGATAAGGAACATTTCTCTTTGGAAGACCGTTTCCTTCAATACTAGTCTGATTTTCCATATTAATTCGTTTTCCTCTCACAAGTAACCTGTGCGTGTTCAGAGAATACGGCGTGCATGTTATTAAAGTAATATAGTCCTCTTCATCATCTATCTTTAAGTCTGATATATTTTCAGGTTCTACAATTTTAATCTGATCAACTTTATACGCAAGCTTTCTATCAAGAACATAAATATAGAATTCATCGCCTGTTTCCAGCTTATCAAGATCAGTAAATAATTTAGCACTTGATAAGCCCCTATGTGACGATAGCACCGAATGTGTTCCATCTCCTCCTATAGGAAATGATGTACCGGGCAAATGTCCTGCACCTTTTCTCATAACTTCATCATCCGTTGAATGATATATGGGAATTTCAACAGAAATCTGTGGAATATGTATAAATCCCATAATTCGGTCCCCATTAACATTCAATAACTCTTCATATGATTCTTTAGATGGAAGTACCGCCGTTTCATCAAACGGATCAGATAGAACAACTCTTCCTTCCTGAACATATTTATTATACTCTCGAACTTTTTTCAATTCCGCTTCTATTTCTTCATCTTCCTTTTCACCAACGGTCGAAATGTATTGATCATTAAGTTCCTTCTGCAGATTACTATGATTCCATTCGCTTATTACAGGATATAGTACCAGTATAAAACCGCCTGCAAATAATAAAATTGTTAAAATAAGAGCTATTCTGTATTTCATTATTTATCTGCTGATTTTTTTCTGATTATCCAGAATAAACTGCACGCTGCAAGTAGCATGATAACACCTGATACAATTATAACAAGTGCTCCATTATCACCAGTTAAAGGCAATACATAGTTTGTACTATTAAAAATAGTTTTGTGATAATATGCATCTGCTGTGGCTGCCTCATTACCAGTTTCACCACCAGTTGCTACTTTTCCTGATATATCAGCTGTGCTTTCATCCTTAATCTCAAATTCTATTGATTCCCTTACTTTATAGTATCCATCAGGCGCTTTTGTTTCTGTAAGGGTATATGTACCAGCGTCAAGTCCTTTAATAATTATTTTACCACTATCACTTGATACAACTTTATCTTTTAAACCTGTAAGTTCTGTTAAACCATCAGAAGCCACTTTAGGTACAGCTTTAAATGCTCCACCTTCTGGAACAAAATTGTATTTATCTGAAGAAATAGCAATATAATGATCTGTTTTTTCTATGAAATAATACTTACCATTTCCATCTTTGCTTAATTCAAATTCTGCGCCTTTTAGTACAATATCTTTGTGGCCGAGTTCTGCTTTTGTTAAATCTAAGCCATAGGAATAAACAAAAGTCTTGTCTTCTGCTGTTGTAAATTCTGTTGTAGTAAATGGATTTGTAGTATACGTTAATTTTACAGCATTATTATCAGCAGTTCCAATAACTGCATTTTCATTTAATAAAGCCTTATATTCTAATACAACTTTATTCTTTCCTTTAACCTTTGAATAATCAATATCAAAGGTGATTGTTGTATCTGACAGTCCTCTGACTACAACCGGAGAACCAGTTTTTAAAGCTCCGGCAATAGGGGTTACACCATCAGTTACAGTAACTGCCTGATTATCAAGCCATGTCAGTCCTTTGCTCATTTTATCCGTTACCTGCAGTTTAACTGTATTGTCCTCAACATGCGATGCATATTTAGGTACATCAATTTCAACTTTAAAATCTACAACGTCACCTATATCAGCATTTGATTTTTTTCCATAACTCATATTTTCTTTAACCGTTTTTGTAATTCCAGGTTTATTGGATTTTGCATTAACAGTTACGTTTTTGTATGTATCGTTTTCCGTTTCTGGTACAAGTACTAATATTGGATTATATACTGTACCGTCATCACCTGACATTGTAATATAGTAGTATCCTGCAGCATCATTTATGACTTTAGCAGCCTCTGAACCTGTGGCAGATACCGTCTGGTCTGGCATTGACGCTCCAAGTTTTTTCTGTACTGCGGCGAGCACTGTTTTACTATCTTTACTTGAAAGCTGTTTCACAGTTGTAACACCCAGTTCAGTAAATATATCATTATATTTAGGCTGGTTAAGAGTGTATTTTATCTTGCCGTCTTCCTTTTCCATTTTAACAAGGTTATACATATTTATTTCTGTAACACCTGTAAGATTATTTATTGTCAGATTGTATCCTGTTACTGGTGTTGTTGTACTTGCAAATACTGTAAATGATATTACAAAAGCCATTACAAAACTCAGCACAAATGCTATAATTCTTTTCATGTTCGTTATTGTCCTTTCTGTATAATATATTTTGCTATTTTTTCTTTTTAGTTCTTAAAATCAAGAACATAACAATTCCAACTGCTAAAATCTGAACTCCAAATATTATATATAAACCTCTGAAACTTCCAGGTCCGCCGCTTGCTGGCATTTCTACAGCCTGATAGTTTTTCACTGTAGTGGACACATAAATATTTCCACTTGCATCAAAGCTGGTTCCCATATTTCCGGTTCCATCAGGATTGTATACTGCCGCCTCTCCTTTTGGCTTTCCATTTTCATTTAAGCGCTGCATTGTTATGATACCTGCTTCATCACGATTAACCCTGATCATTCCATCATACGCAAAATAACCATCTGGTGCTTCATGTTCTACAAGGTAATACCATTTATTAGTCTTTAATTTTTCATACTTTAGTTTTCCACTGTCATTTGTACCTGTTCCAGTTTTGCTCTGAGCTGTTCCGTTTACAGTTACAGTTTCTGACGGAGTCATTTTTTTTATATCCTTAAGACTATGTACACCGCTATCTGCAAGTTCATACATGTTAAATTTAACGCCTTTCATTGGCTGATTACTTGTGCCATCAAGTTTTGTCAATGACAGACCATATTCTTCAGAAACCACAAGATTAACTACCATATCAAATGAAATATCATTTATATTCATATTTGCAAAAGGTGTTCCATTAACCTTTATGCCTTCTGCTGTAAGATTTTTATTCCATCCTGAAGAGGTTTTCTCAACATTCTTATCAAACTCCAGATATCTTATATATTTATCCCCCGTTTTTTTCTCTTTTACTGTATATGTAAGTTCTACATCTACAGGTTCGTACGAACTTACAAGCCTCTTGTATTTATCTCCGCCAGGAGGTGTTTCCATTATTTCTCTGTACCCATAAAAAGGTACTGAAACAGTTATTTTATCTCCAGGCTCAGGATTATATAAAACTGGTTGTCTGGCCTTATTTTCGGGATCGCAGCTTACTACATCATCTCCATGACTGAATATTAACTCCAGACTTATTACTGAAGTATCTTCTGGTGACATTACTTCCCATGCTGCAAGTACATTTGTACTCCATGGCTGTGATTTCAGTTCCACGTTGTGCGCTGCAGAAGACGTTACAAAAGTGTTACTGCCTTTATTTGTTCCCAGCTTCAAGGCTGTATTATTGGGCGATCCGCTTTCATTATATACTTTTTCAGATAAGTCATATTTCCCTGGAACAAGTGTTATTTTTTTCGTATCTGTACGATAGCGCCCATCTTTAAGCATCCAGTAATAACTGATTTCAAATTCCATACCCGCATGTTCACCTGCTCCTATAGGAAGTCCTCCCATCCACTGTTTTTCCGTAGATGTAAGTTGTTCACCATTGGTTCCTGTACCTGTAACTCTGATGGATTTAGGTTCTGCAAGTTTTTTCCCATCTCTTCCAGTATTCCATATTTCTGTATATAGCCACGCATCCTTACTTGCAGAGAAAGTGGTAGGAACTGTAGGAACTTCATAGTAGAACCTCTTCATCTTTTTATATATTCCCCCATCCTTATTAAGGATATTACCAAAATCAGTACTATCTATTTTAGCCTGATAGCCTGGGTATCCCTGTAATGCTGAGGTAGACCATACTTTTGCATCATCAAAACCAAGTACCATATTAGGTGAAAGTTTGTCCATCATGGTAAGTTCAACATCCTGTCTGTGATCATACCTGTCACTTACAGAAAGTGTTCTGTCCTGTCCTGCTTCAACATTCATAAAAGCAATTAATCTCATAGGTCGCACAGACTCATATCTTACTCCATTCATAGTTATGGTTCTTGCATTTTTGAACCATTCCATTCCAGGATATTTAACTTTCCATTGTGTTTTGTTATTGCCATTTTTCTTTCCAATTTCAAACGCACCTTTTGTATTAATTTTACTACCTGTCTTCCAGTTCTCTATAGCTGTATTTGCACCATTAGAAACAGAGTAATTGAAAAATGAACCATGTGTTCCTCTGAAATCACTTATGATTTCTCTTACTGTGTCGTAAGTGTATTCATATCCAAGATGGTCCATCTTAGCTGTTTCCTCTTTGCTCTTTTCGGACTGATTATATGCTTCCTCTATAGTCCTTGCATAAGATACTTTATCTTTACTTCTTACACCATTACTATTCCAGTCATAACCACTATCCCATGTATCAAGTAAAACTGTCGTTGTAGATACAATGGAAGTAGCACACGCAATTGATGCCTGCATATCGCTGCCCCAATTCGTCTTGTTAGCATATCTCATGGATTTAAGCTGAGGATACATGCCATCTTCATAATACCAGTTGTTCCCTGTGAATCCTGTAAAACCTTTTCCTCCACTTGCTGGTACTGATGTCAGGCCCTTTCCTCCTTTAGCGGTTTCTGTAGTAAGTACACCTTTAATTCCTGGATACTCGCCAGTATTTCTGTAAGCTGTAACCCACTCTCTCATTGCCGTTGTCTGCTTGTCATAAAAACAATCTGAATATGTTAAACTGCCGTTTTGCTCAATTGCAAAGCCTCCGGCTCTTGTTGAGTTATTAATCATATCGGTAGTATGATCACCTACTTCACCAGCCGCATAGCAGTTTACAAGTCTGACACTGTTTGTTCCACTAGGCTTTCCAGAAGTAAATCCTCCAACTCGTTTAGCCTCTGATCGCATACCAACAAGCGCTGTAGAATAACAGTCTTTAACAGTTGTGTTGTGACCGGCCGGTGTTCCCTGAAAGCCATACAGTCCCTCAAAACCTTCAATTTTTCCTGTTGAAAAACACCTGTTAAATTCCCCTGGTGTAAGCAGTGAAAATCCTGCTATCTCTTTAGAACCGTACATTTCTATATTAGTAAAGCAGTCATTAAATTTACTTGGTATATTCTCACTCTGACAGCTTAAGAATCCTGCTGAATGACCACCTGTTCCACATATAATTGTATCTACTACACATGAATTCGAAGACTCAATTCCGCAAAATACTCTTGCAACATTTCCGCATACGTGGTCGGCTCCATAAACAAAGCAGTCTTTTACCCTGCACTGTTTCTGTATTGCTCCTCTGTTTGTCTGTGTACCAAGAGCACCAAAGGGAGCAATGTGTCTTCCAAAATCATGTGGGTTTGATTTACCTTCTAGTGCAGCCTCACACTCTCCGCCGTTATAGAAAAGAGAATTTTCTATTGCTACATTCTGCACAAGGTAATCTTTATTCCATTTGTCATTATATCCATAATATCCGAAGAGTCCTCCACCGCCACCTGTGAAAACGCATGAAAAAGCCGAATCAAATGTTAAATTCTTAATTTCAACAGTCATAGCCTCACTTCTGACAATATTAAAAAAGGTTCCTTTCATTCCTTTATCTGATTCTGTACCTCTGTCCTCAGAATAAGAAAAAATATTATAGAAAGAATGATTCTGACCATCTATCTTTAAGCTTCTTACATACTTATGTATCTGAAGGTACCATCCATCCCAGTTGTATTTAACCCCATTAAAATCAAGATCTTTCATAATCTTAATATCAATATTACGATTGTCAGGTAAGCTTTTTAGTGCATATAAAAGCTGTTGAACAGAGTAAACTTCAAAACCTGTACCTGATATATTCTTAGGTATTGCTGACGGATTTGTTTTTGGATCACCATTAACATCAGCAATCTTTCCATTCCATTTCCAATTATCAGGCACAGTGTTTCCTTCTCCCTGACCTGCAAACTTAAATTTATTGGCAGCTTTATTCATCCATATTGTATTTACATAGTCTTTCCATGTTCCTGGTATACCACTGGCATATCCGCCCATTCCATTCTTATTGTTAACAGTAATGGTGGTTTTTTTCATCTTATCCATTGCCTGCGCATACGTAACAGATGATGTTGCTGAATAACTTGTCTGTGCTTTTAATGGTGCACTATCTGTAAATTTTAAAGCTTTCTGAATGTTATTGTTTGCTGCTGCATTTTTCTCATCTGTACTATTTTCAGGATTCGTTTCTCTTCCAGCTTCGGTTTCATTTTCCAGTTCTTCTGCTTTCGCTTCTTCTTCTGTCATATTGAGAATCTTTACCTCTGCATAAACCTTTTCACCTCTGTAAATAATGTTTTCATCCCATATTGGTGTCAGTTCCTGCATATTATCATAATCTTCAGGCTTAAACTCCTCGCTATTCCAGCTTACATTAATAGTTATTACTTTACCGGTAATATTACCATCTTTGTCACACGAATAAAAAGATGGCTCATTACCTGCTGTTCTCCCATAAACTCTGTAACCCTTATCACCATTCCCGTAGTTTATTGTGTAAATTACTTTTTCTCCATTAGTTCGTAATTCTTCTTCATTTGCCGGAGCTATGTAACCGAAATAAAAAAATTCCAGATTACCATTTTTCTCTTCTAATGGTATCTCTTGCTCAAAGGATGCTCTTTCTTCTTCTGTAATATCAACTGTAGCTCTCAGAGTATCTGGAAGCATTAAGCCATCAAAAGTTGTTCCCTTATATACACTTATACTATAAACAGGATTATTGTACTCAAATTCTTTAATTACAATATCAGTATCCATCTCAGAACCCCCAATAGCAGATGCCATTGGAACATTAGATATAATAAGTAATGTAATCAAAAGCATTATTGTAAAAGTGGCACAAACTTTTTTTGCTTTTTTCATTAATGTAAATCCTCCTCTCGTTTTGTATTTTATGTGCCTTTTAGTCATGTAATTTCATCAAATATATCTTTAATATTACATTCCAGGGCATCGGCAATAGCCTTCGCTCTTATAGGATGTGTTGAATCGTAGCAGCCACGTTCGATTCTGCTAATAGCATTTTTAGGAAGACCTGCCTTAATAGATAACTGAGCACGATTTAATCCTGCTTCTTCCCTAAGCTTTATTAGTTTTTCAATATTTGCTCTATACAACTACCCCCCCCTTTCTTTTTGTACTTGCGTACATTTTATGCGATATTTATTGTACATATGTACGCATTAGCATAAGTTTAATCCTATTTTTGTGTGCTGTCAATACTATTTATTTTAATTTTCTGTATTTTAAAACAGTTTATTTACAACAAAACAGTTAAACAATATTATTCAAAATCAGATATAGTGTACTAACGTAACTTTTTATGTTATTATTTATTTGGACTAAACGCAGAGAGGAGGTCGTTTTAATGCAGTTTTCCGATAAACTAAAAGCTCTTAGAAAGGCAAAGGGCCTTACTCAGAAAGAATTATCAGAAGAAACAGGGCTTTCAGTTCATGCAATTAACAGCTACGAAACAGGACGAAGAGAACCTAATTATAATGCTATGGCAATTTTGGAAAGGTATTTTAAAGAAGAAGGAATATCACTGTACGGAACATCAAAATATGACTTTTCATCAGATTTTAACAGCTTGTTTAACGACAAATTGTTAGATGGTGAGCGCCTGTCTGATCTGACAATGAATATTTACAGACTTATGTCTTCGGAGTATATATCATATAATAATAAAAACACTATTCTCGATATGCTTAATAACCAGTTAGAAAATATGCATAAACTTTTGAAAGAAAAATAAAAACAGCTATAAGGGTTCAAAGACCTTTATGGCTGTTTTTTATTTTCCCTAAAAAAAACCGGATCCTTTATCAGGCATCCGGTAAGTTTTTAATAAAATATTGCAGCTTTCTTCATTTCTTCAATGGTGCT
>SAMEA104404100__coassemble_800_pt1 | contig 32199 bp, 24 predicted proteins | sample SAMEA104404100__metabat2_high_PE_036 | metagenome-assembled genome bin SAMEA104404100 (sample SAMEA104404100) | Balaenoptera acutorostrata | reverse complement strand
ACCCTAAGGTAAAGAAAATGCCGGATGTTGAAAGAGAATTAGATAAGTTTGTATAAAAATCGACCATATAAAAAGCTACTATAGTTATCAAAACACATAGTAGCTTTTTTATAATCTTATCAACTGCACATATTCCTGCAATTCCAGGTGCTGTCAAATCATCAGACGCAGACAGCGGAGCTGCCTTTACAATAATCCCGCTACTTATGTTCGAAGCAGTGCCTGCTTCGTTCCTTCTTCTGTGCAACCTCATACATTCTAAGCGCTGCAAACTGATAACCATTATCGTTATTGTCGCTTTGAAAATATTTTTTTCGTAACGACAAGAAATCACGCTTCCGGGAGGCTGAAACCTGGTTTTTCGGCCTGCAATTTGCGGGATTTTGTCATCTTTAAATTTATTTTTTCATAACGACAAGAAAATCCCTGTATTTCTTGTTGTTTTCAAAAAGTTTTTTGGACTTCGACAAAAGCGGCTGATATAACAGTTTTACGATGCACAAAATGGTAATATATGTAATTATTCTTGTCAAAACAGATAAAATATTTCCATTTCGACAATTGCACTGCAGCCAGCATGAAGCTGCAGTACCTGCATAAGATTTACTACTAAATCAATACTTTATGTATCAAAAAAAGGACCAGATTTCTCTGGTCCGCATAACTTAACTTTTTCTTCTTTTTACTAGTTCACTAACTGCAGTAGCTCCTGCAATAACAAGCCGTGCTCCACTTATATCAACACACATCCCTTACTTCTCCAATTCTTCCAGGTAGAAAATGCCATTATATTCATCACTTATGATGTACAGGCGGAAATTAATACAATATGCTTCAGCAGGCAGATCATCATACGCAGTCATCGAAGCTGTCTTTACAATAATCCAACTAGTTATGTTCGAAGCAGTGCCTGCTTCGTTCCTTCTTCTGTACAACCTCATACTTTCTAAGCGCTGCAAACTGATAACAATTATCGTTATTGTCGCTTTGAAAATATTTTTTTCGTAATAACAAGAAATCAAGCTTCTGGGAGGCTGAAACCTGGTTTTTCGGCCTGCAATTTGCGTGGTTTTGTCATCTTTAAATTTATTTTTTCGTAACGACAAGAAAATCCCTGTATTTCTTGTTGTTTTCAAAAAGTTTTTTAGACTTCGACAAAAGCAGCTGATATAACAGTGTTATAATGCGTATAGATGGTAATCTCTGTAATTATTCTTGTCGAAACAGATAAAATATTTCCATTTCGACAATTGCTCTGCAGCCCGCATGAAGCTTTAGTACCTGCAAAAGATTTATTACTAAATCAATACTTTATGTATCAAAAAAAGGACTAGATTTCTCTGGTCCCCATAACTTAACTTTTTCTTCTTTTAACTAGTTCACTAACTGCAGTAGCTCCTGCAATGCCAAGCAGTGCTCCACTTGTATCAACACACACATCCCTTACTTCTCCGCTTCTTCCAGGTACAAAAGTCTGATGATATTCATCACTTATGCTGTACAGGCAGCATATAATAAGGGCAATTACTGCAATATGCTTCAGCTGAAATTCCTTTAGGAAATTCCACACCAGTACGCCAAGAATAAGGTATACTGTAAAGTGTGCAGTCTTTCTAAGTATAAAGCTGAACTTATGAATATACATCATCTGCATTTCAGGTGTAAGGTCGTCAGACACAAAGAGTGACGCTATTTTTACAATAATTCCATTACTAAGGTCCCCTGATTCTTCTGCGTTCTGTGCTGAAAACATAAATATTAAAGTCATCCACAGAACTACAAGTAAAAACTTAAATGCTTTTTTCATTAATTATCTCCATCTGTTTCATCCAGAAAGGCACAGGAGGTGTAACTCCTCTTTCAAGAGGAACAATTACGTCTTCCCTTTCCTCTCCATATATTTCCTTGTGTTCCCTCATGGTAAGTTCCATGTCAGAAGGTACCTCCATATAGGAAAATGTAGTAAATCTCACTCCGCAGGTTCCCATTTCGTAAAGTTCTACAAAGCCGTTACGCCTGTAGAATCCAATCCTTCTCTTACGTATTTCATTTTCAGGATCACTATCATCTGTTGGAGTTTCTGATTCAAGAATCATGGAAATATTACTTCTTCCTTCTTCCTGAACAAGTCTTTCTCTAATATCATCTAAAATATCTCTTCCGATTCCCCTGTTTCTTAAATGAGATGGAACACCGAGATAGTCAAGAAGGAATGTAATAAATCCTGGTCTTTTCCAGATAGTAGCATAGCCACATATTTCATCAGAATCATAGTAGACATAGATATTGTATCTGCCTGAGTTCACAAGTTCAACAATATTATCAAGTGGCTTTGCCTCATTTTCAGGAAAATCCTTAAGAAGATAGTTATGATACCATTCTGATATTTCCTCTGTCTTAAGTTTCTTAACTTCCATAACATCTCCTTTATTTAGAAATCCTTACCCAGGAACTTCTCACGCATTTCATTAGTTGCTTCAATTACCTTCTCGCGCAGTTCACGGGCCGGCATTCTCAGTGCTCCCTGACCGAAAATCATCATCTGCTCTAATCCATCAGAAGTTGCAACAGTTATGCGCTTCTTCTTAACATTTTCAAGAACATATTTTTCTATATACTGGTCAGCTGTCTGTCCTTCTTTAGTATATATGACCTGAAGGTTGTGAATAGTTTCGCTCTTTGTAACTGAGCCTACCTGCTTGTACGCGTCAAACACAACTATCATATTCCGGCCACTGTAGCCCTGATAATTGTGAAGTATTTCAATTAAATATTCACGAGCCGCCTCAAGGTTAAGCTGTGACATTTCCTTAAGTTCAGGCCATGCAAATATCATGTTATATCCGTCTATTAAAAGAATTTCCTCAGCACCCTGCTGGTCAAGAATACTCTTAGGACCTGCTGGCTTTGAGTATTCAGGCCTGACTACTCTTGCAGCTTTTCTCTTTCTTTCCTTGTCACGTTTGCTCACGCCGTAAGTCTTAAGAAAAATTTCTGCAAGTTCAGCATCAGAATAGTTTCCTGCTGAAGATGTTCTTCTTGCAGAACCAGAACCATTATTACCTTTTTTAGCTGGTTTAAGCACGCTCTCAACATGCATGTATTTTTCAACTTCATCCCATGGAATATAGACGCCGCCTCCATGAGAACAGAACACAGAGCCTGACTGATTTTCAATATCAGATTCCTGATTGTATGCAATGTTCTCAACTACTTCAGCAGTGTTGTGGCATGGATAATATCCACCTGGCATAAAGAAAAGGCTTCCCTCTCCTCTTGTGTAAGACAAAACTTCTCTTGAATATCCGCTCATAGTAGAAACAGGAGCTCTTCCTGTTAAAACAGCACCACTATCTGTAATTTCAGGAGGATTATGCTTACCGTACATCTTGTCAATATCAGTCATGGCACGGCCAATCATATCCTGAGGAATTTCCAGCCTGAAATCATAATATGGTTCAAGTAGTACAGACTCTGCTTTGCATAGACCCTGTCTTACTGCTCTGTATGTGGCTTCCCTGAAGTCACCACCAGAAGTGTGTTTCTGATGAGCACGACCTGCTGCAATAGAGATTCTCATATCAGTAATTGGTGAATTTGTTAAAACACCTGTGTATTCTTTTTCAAGAAGATGCGTCATTATCAGTCTCTGCCAGTTCTTATCAAGCACATCCTCGCTGCAGGAAGTTTCAAAAACAAGTCCTGTTCCAGCTGGCAGGGGGCTCATAACAAGATGAACTTCTGCATAGTGACGAAGAGGCTCAAAGTGACCAACACCTTCTACAGTATCAGCAATGGTTTCTCTGTAAAGAATGGTTTCACTTCCAAAGTCAATTTCCATGCCAAACCTGTTTAAAATAATAGTCTGCAGTATTTCTTTCTGCATTTCTCCCATCATCTGAACTCTTATCTGATCATTTTCATCATCTATTACAATGTGAAGCTCTGGAAGTTCTTCATTGAGACTTTCAAATTCCTTAAAGGTTTTGTGAATATCTGCATCAGCAGGAAGTATGATTTCGTAAGTAAGCACAGTATCAAGAAGAGGCTCTATTCCATCACTTTCAAAGCCAAGTCCCTCATTGCTGTATGTTTTTTCAGGACCTGCTACAGTGCACACTGTTCCTGCATACACAATGTCAGTTGTAGAATACCTGCTTCCGTTATACACCCTTATTTCATTAACCTTTTCATCTCCTATGGTATCACGTACTTTAAGACTTCCACCAGTAATCTTCATGGATGTAAGTCGTCTTCCCTGGTCATCTCTTGAAATTTTATATACTCTTGCACCGAAATCTTCAGGATACTCAGCATAGTCTGTGTACTTTTCAAAGCCGGCAAGAAAATCATCAATTCCATCCATTTTAAGAGCTGAACCATAAAATACAGGAACCACAAGTCTTTCCTTTATGAGGGAACGGATAAAATCATCCTCTACCTTTCCTGTTTCTATGTATTCTTCTAGTGCTTCTTCAGAAGTAAGTGAAACCTTCTCATAAAATTCTTCATCTTCTTCATTAAAAAGAATACAGTTTTCACCAAGTGACTTCTGAATATCAGCCATAGTACTTTGTAAGTTGGCAGTTACAAGGTCCATTTTGTTAATAAAAATGAACACTGGTACACCATATCTTTCTAAAAGATTCCATAGTGTCCTTACTGGTCCCGTAACTCCGTCTCCCCCACTTATTACAAGAACTGCATAATCAAGTACATTAAGTGTTCTCTCAGTTTCAGCTGAAAAGTCCGTATGTCCCGGAGTGTCAAGAAGTGTAAATTCTTTTTCACCAATAGAAAAAACGGCCTGCTTGGAAAATATAGTTATTCCGCGGGCCTTTTCCTGATCAAATGTGTCCAGAAAAGCATTACCGTGGTCCACTCTTCCAAGGGCACGCAGTGTGCCCCTTTTAAAGAGTACAGACTCAGATAATGTTGTCTTTCCTGCATCAACATCTGCTAATATTCCAACTGTAAGTTTATTCGTCTTCTTCATGTTTTTCTTCCGTGTTTTCAGGTAAAATTTCAATATGTATTCTTTCTATACGACGTTCTTTTACAGAAAGAATTGTAAAGATAAAGTTTTCAAAACGTATTTCTCTGTTTTCATCTCCGTCTTCAGGAATTTCTCCTAAAATGTCGATTAAAAATCCACCAATAGTTTCACTGTTATCTGACTGAAGGTCAATATTAAGCTCTTCGTCAAGGTCATTTAAGTTAACATCACCGTCTACGTTATAGTTATTATCGTCAATCTTTTCTATAATATGTTCTTCTTCATCGTATTCGTCATCAATTTCACCTACTATTTCTTCTACAAGGTCTTCCATTGTAACAATACCGCTGAATCCGCCATATTCGTCAATCAGCACAGCAATGTGCTGTTTTTCTACCTGAAGTTCAAAGAACAGTGAGTCAATATTCTTTGTTTCTGGAACAAAGTATGGTTTACGTAAAATTGAGCGTATGTCAACCTTATCAAAACCTGTTTCACGGGCTTTAATAAGGAAGTCCTTAATATGAAGTATACCGATAATATTGTCAGTTTCATCTTCACATACTGGAATTCTTGAATAGCGAAGTTCCATAAGCTCATCAATATATTCTTCTGCTGGATCATTAATATCAATTACAAACACATCTGTACGAGGTGTCATAATTTCGTAAGCAAGTTCATCATCAAACTGGAAGATGGAGTTTATCATCTTCTTACCCTCTTCCTTAATCTGACCGCTCTGCTGTCCTTCTTCTAAGATTGACATTACAGTATCCTCTGAATATGAGTTATATTCAAAAGAAGTCTCCTGCCTGAATATTACCAGTATAACATTTGATAAAATGTTAAGAATAAATACTACAGGCTTTAAAAGAATATTAAAGAATCTCTGCATACCTGCAAACTTAACTGCAATACTTTCGTTATGCTGAAGCGCTGCTTTTCTCATTACATACTCGCATATTACAATAGAAAGAATCATATATGCTGCAAGCCACAGACCAGTATTTTCTCTTATGGTAAGAGTAAGAATAAGGCCTGCTGTAAAGCTTAAATATATAAGCACTTTGTTTGTAAACTGATACTCAGCAGGGTTGTTCAGAAGAGCTGTCAGTGCCTTGGCAAGATGCTCCTTTTCTGTCTGCTGATTCAGAACGCTTCTGTTTACAGCATTAAGGCTGGTATTATTAAGTACAACCAGCGCATTAATTACCATAAAAACAATTACTAAAAAAACAACTAATCCTAAAGGCAGACTCCCGTCACCTATCATAAATACCACCTCTTATTTTTTCTTACGAATCATGTAGAATTCCTTAACCGGCTTTTCCATTTTGATCTTCAGCATCTGCTGAGGATGAGGAGCTGATTCTACTTCTTCTCCTGTTTCAAAATCATACATTTCTTTTAATTCCTGTGTAAAGTATGAAATGTCAGGTCCGAATACTTCTATTTCTTCACCAACAGTCATTTTGTTTCTCTGTTCAACAACAGCATAACCTGTTTCTTCATCATAGTCCTTTATAAGTCCTACAAATGAATAATCTCTTGTATATGCACTTGTCTGGTAGTTCTGATCCTTATTAGTAGGCTGATCAAAATAGAAGCCTGTAGTAAACTCTCTGTGGCTTACCTTCTTTACTTCCTTAAGCCAGTATTCGTTAAATTCATAATGTTCAGGGTCCTCAAAATATGCGTCAATTGCCTGTCTGTATGCGTGAATAATTGTAGCAACATAGAAGATACTCTTCATTCTGCCTTCAATTTTTGCTGACATAATTCCGTTTTCTACAAGCTCAGGAATATGTTCAATCATGCAAAGGTCTCTTGAGTTCAGAATATATGTACCTCTTTCATCTTCTTCCACTGGGAAGTATTCTCCTGGTCTCTTTTCTTCCACTAAGGAATATTTCCATCTGCATGGATGAGCACACATTCCCCTGTTAGCATCTCTTTCTATCATAAAGTTAGAAAGAAGGCATCTTCCAGAATATGAAATGCACATTGCTCCGTGAACAAATGATTCTAATTCCATATCAGCAGGAATATGTTCTCTTACTCCCCTGATTTCAGGGAAAGTAAGTTCTCTTGCCAGAACAAGACGCTTAACTCCCATCTTGTACCAGAAGTTAGCTGTTCTGTAGTTTGTCATATTAGCCTGAGTGCTTAAGTGGATTTCGGCTGTTGGAATAACTTCCTGAATAAGGTCAATAATTCCAGGGTCCGATACAATAAATGCATCAAGGTCTAATGTGCCAAGCTTCTTAAGATAAGCTGTTAATGGCTCAATATCAGCATTATGAGCAAAGATATTCATGGCAAGATAGCATTTCTTTCCTCTTTCGTGAGCAAAGGCAATACCTTCTTCCATTTCTTCAAATGTAAGGTTTCCTGCTCCTGCTCTTAAGCTGAACATTTCGCCGCCAAAATATACGGCGTCAGCACCATATATTATAGCTATTTTAAGTTTCTCTAAATCGCCTGCAGGTGCAAGCAGTTCAAAATTTTCTCTATTCATTTTCACCTCTGTAAATTGTAAGTGCAAGACCGTCTCCTGCACTGAGTAGTGATGTTTCAAATCTGTCATCACCAGTTATATATTCTAAATACTGTTTCATATATTTTGTTCTGGTTCTGTTTCTTCTGTATACATCATGGATTTCGCATGCAGTTATTCCCTTCTGAAGAACGTTGTCAGACACAATAACTGCGTCTTTGCTGCATACCTTAAGAGCTGCATCAAGGAATCTCTTATAGTGGCTCTTTGCTGCGTCAATAAATACAAAGTCAAAGCCGAAAATTCCTTCTTCCCTTATTTCGTCTATACACTCTTCACCATCACCATGGTATATGTGAATTCTGTCACTTAAGCCAGCTTTTTCAACATTTTCAGTTGCTGTTTCAAACATGTTGTCCATTTTTTCTATAGTATATATTTCTGCATCAGGACAGCATGTGGCATAATAAATGGCAGAATATCCAATGGCCGTGCCGATTTCAAGTATTTTTACAGGTTTCTTTAAAGCAAGTAAAAAGTTAAGGAAGTTCTCTGTTTCCTTCAAGATTATAGGGACTTCATCTGCTTCCCCACGGGCACGCAGATTTTCTAAATAACTGCTTAAGGGTCTGTAAAACTCATGAATGTATTCAGTTACTATTTTATTTGTAATAACAAGGTCCTGTTTTATCATTGTCCTAATTTTCCTTCCAGTGCATCATAATATGCTGCCTTGTCTTTTTCGAATTTTTCTATGTCTGATGAAAAATTCTGTGTTCCATCAAGTTTTTCGCTTACTACAAAGTAAAGATAATCTGTGTCATCAGGATAAACTGCAGCTTTAATAGCTTCTTCTCCCGGACAGCAGATTGGTCCTGGTGGAAGTCCCGGATTAATATATGTGTTATATGGGGACTCTGTTTCTGTATCTGCATAAGTCAGTATTTCTTTCTGTTCTCCAAGAACGTACTGAACTGTTGAACACATCTGAAGAGGCATATCAATCTTAAGTCTGTTATAGATTACGCTTGATACCTTTCCTCTTTCGTTATCAACTTTTGCTTCACGCTCTATTATTGAAGCGATTACCATGATTTCGTTTAATGAGCGTCCTGATTTCTTTATGTCTTTTTTCATTTCATCAGTAAGAATACTGTCAAACTGATTCAGCATGGTTTTTATTATTGTTTCTTCTGTAGCACCGAATTCAACAACATATGTTTCAGGGAAAAGATATCCTTCAAGATGGTTGCTTCCTGACTGGGCACCTTTTAGAAAATCATAGTCAAAATCTCCATTTTCAAGAAGATCATTAAACTTATCAAGGTCTACAAGTCCATCAGCTGCAAGTTTTTCTCCAATCTGATAAATTGTGTATCCTTCAGGAACAGTAAATGTCATCTGGCTTGTTTTTCCGTCAATAAGTGTCTGTGCAATTTCAGAAATCTTCATTGATGGAGAAAATCCGTATGTACCTGCCTGGTAAAGGCTTCCTGTTCTCTTCAGCTTTGTATATGCTTTAAAATCAGATGCACTTTCTATAATGCCCTTTTCTTCTAAAACATTGCCTATGTCAACTGTTGTTGATCCTGGTACGATTTCTATATACTGTGTGTCCTTTTTTTCAGGGTCAAATGCCTTATCAAGGCTTTTTGAATATCCGAAAAAAGCAGCAGCTGCAATTACTACAACAACTACAACTGCAATAACAGCCATCATTATTTTGTTATTCTTTAATTTTTCCATGTTTCCCTCAACTAAACATAAAGGGACGCATCAAACGTCCCTTCAAAGTCTTCTATAATTATTTTGATCTTCCTAAGTAGTCGCCTGTTCTTGTGTCGATCTGAATCTTTTCGCCTTCTTCGATGAAGATAGGAACCTGAATAACAGCACCAGTTTCTACTGTAGCAGCTTTTGTTACGTTAGTAGCAGTGTTGCCTTTTACTCCTGGTTCTGTTTCTGTTACAACAAGGTCAACAAAGTTTGGAGCTTCTACGATAAAAGGATTACCTTTGTAGAATTTAATTGTTGCTTCGTCGTTTTCTCTTAAGTACTTCATTGCTTCTTCTACGTCACTCTGACCAATAGCAACCTGTTCATAAGTTTCGTTATCCATGAAGTAATATAATTCGCCATCGTTATACAGATACTGCATCTGCTTTGTTTCGATGTGAGCTTTTGGGAATTTGTCATTTGGGTTAAATGCTTCTTCTCTTGTAGCTCCTGTTAAAATGTTCTTGTACTTTGTTCTTACGAACGCAGCTCCTTTACCCGGTTTAACATGCTGGAAATCTAATACAACATATGGATCACCGTTAATTTCAAATGTAATACCTTTTCTAAAATCACCTGCAGTAATCATTGGTCTATTCTCTCTCTTTCTTTTTATTTAATATTTATCAGTACTAGTATTATAACACAGATTATTGTCCTATGCCAATACCAATTACATCTCCCAGAATTTTATATACATCATTCATCATAAGACTAAATCTCATTTGTGCCTGTAAATACTGGGCAGCTAATGGATTTGTTGCTACTATTCTGTATAATTCCTGGATTTCTTTTGTAACTTCTGGAGCTGCAGCTTCGCCCATAAGCTGTTTAGCCTGCATGTCGAACTGCTTCTTCTGGAAGTCTTTAAGCATTTTATCTAATTCCGGATCAGCCTCAACCTGTTTCTTAAGAGCATCAAACTGTTTGAATTCTTCTGATGCCTTAATTGATCTTGCAAGGTTGTGTGCGTCTTCATATACGTTCATTTTGTTCTCCTTCTACACATCCATAAAAATAGGTAAAATCATAGGATTTCTCTTTGTCTTTGTGTAAATATATTTTCTTACTTCGTCGCGGACAGAATTCTTGAGACCGTTCCAGTCTCTGCAATCGCTTTCAAGGCTGTCAAGAATAACATCTGTTGCAATTTCCTTTGCCTTGTTAATAATGTCTTCGTTTTCTCTTACATAAACAAACCCTCTTGAAACAATATCAGGACCTGAAACCAGCTGATTTGCCTGCTTGTCAAGAGCAGCTACAATAATGATCAGGCCGCTTTCAGAAAGAAGTTTACGGTCGCGAAGTACAATATTACCTACGTCACCTACTCCGAGTCCGTCAACAAGAACGTCCTCTGCACTTACAACATTTTCGAATTTAACAGCTTTTCTTCTGTCAACTGTAAGCTGGTCTCCGTTTGATAAAAGGAATGTATGATCTTTTTTCATGCCAAGGTCACGTGCAAGCTGGGCATGGCGTATAAGATGTCTGTATTCTCCATGAACAGGCATAAAGAATTTTGGCTTAATCAGTGAGTGAATAAGTTTAAGTTCTTCCTGACATGCATGTCCTGATACGTGAATATCAGCAATATCATTGTAGATTACGTCCACACCTATTTCGTACAGCTTGTTTACAACGCTTGATACTGTTTTCTCATTTCCCGGAACAGGAGTTGATGAGAAAATAACCATATCACCCTGTTTTAATTTTACATTTCTATGTTCGTGATTGGCCATTCTTGAAAGAGCAGCCATTGGTTCTCCCTGGCTTCCTGTTGTAATAATTACAAGTTCTTTGTCAGGAATATTCTTTGTTTTGTTCAGATCCACAAATGATCCCGCAGGAATATTCAGGTATCCAAGCTCAACAGCAAGTGTAACTACATTTTCCATACTTCTTCCTGATACAGCAAATTTTCTGCCATGCTTAATTGCAAGTTCAATAATTTTCTGTACTCTGTGTACGTTTGATGAGAATGTAGCAATAATAATTCTGTTTTCTGCTTTGCTGAAAATGCGGTCTAAAGTCTGTCCCACAAGCTGTTCACTTTCTGTGTGACCGGGCCTTAGCACATTAGTACTGTCAGCAAGCATAAGGTCAACGCCTTTTCTTCCTATTTCAGCGAACTTCAGAAGGTCAATTGGTTCACCGTCAATTGGTGTATAGTCAACCTTAAAGTCTCCTGTATGGAAAATTGTTGCAGCAGGTGTCTGAATATATAGGCAGATTGCGTCAGCAATTGAATGAGTAGTTCTTACTGCTTCTACCTTAAAGTTACCTACTTTGAATTTTTCGCCAGCCTTAATTGTGTGGAAATCACCTTTAAGACCGTGTTCTTTTAACTTGTTTTCAATTAAACCAAGTGTAAGCCTTGTACCATAGATTGGCACATTTATCTGCTTAAGCAGATATGGAATTGCTCCAATATGGTCTTCGTGACCGTGAGTAATTACCATACCTGCTATTTTATCAGAATTCTTTACAACATAGCTGAAATCAGGAATTACAACGTCAATACCATACATTCCGTCTTCTGGGAATGATAAGCCGCAGTCAATAATAAGGATCTGGTCCTTGTACTCAAGAAGTGTCATGTTTTTGCCGATTTCATTAAGTCCACCAATTGGAATAACCTTAAGATTTTCGGCCTTGTTATCACTGTGAGCTTTTTTCTGCTGAGGCTTTTTATGGTTTTTCTGTACAGGTTTATGATTCTGTACGTTTTTCTTTGGCTGTGGTTTTTTCTTTGGAAGATCCAGCTCTGTACCTGATGTCAGTACAGATTCTGCCGGTTTCTTCTTGCCCTGCCATTTACCACCTTTGTTTTTGTGGCCGGCTTTTCCGTTTCTGTTTGCAGGTTTTCTTTCTGCAACAGGTGCTGCGGATGCCTTTTTACTGTTGTAATCTCTCATTTATCTTCCCCTTACTTTACAACTATATTTACAAGTTTATTAGGGACTGCAATAACTTTAACAACATTTTTGCCTTCAATTAAAGCTTTTACTTTATCATTTTCAAGAGCAGTGCTCTGCATTTCTTCTCTGCTTAAGTTGTTAGCAATATTAAGTTTTTCTTTTACTTTACCATTAAGCTGAACAACGATTTCAACTGTATCCTTTACCAGAGCAGCTTCATCGTAAGCTGGCCATGAAACATTGATTAATGATTCTTCGTGACCAAGCTGCTGCCACATTTCTTCACAGATATGTGGTGTAAATGGAGAAAGAATTGTAACTACTGTTTCAATTGCTTTCTTTACAAATGCAGAATCTGCTTCTTCTAATTCCTTGTATCTGTATAGTTCGTTTACTAATTCCATAATTGAACTGATTGCAGTATTAAAGCTGAATCGTTCGCTTACGTCTTCTGTTACCTTTTTAATTGTTGTGTTAAGAACATAGTTAAGTTCTTTTGCTGCAGCTGTCTTAACTTCGTAATTTTCGTGATCAGCACCACCAGCTTCAACGAAATCATATACCATGCGGTATACTCTGTTAAGGAATCTGTAGCTTCCTTCTACTCCTGCATCTGACCAGTCAAGTTCTCTTTCTGGTGGAGCAGCGAAAAGGATAAATAATCTTGCAGTGTCAGCACCGTACTTCTTGATGATTTCATCAGGGCTTACTACGTTACCTACTGACTTACTCATTTTTCTTCCGTCTTTGTTTACCATTCCCTGTGTAAGAAGGTTCTTAAATGGTTCTTCACAGTTAACAAGACCAAGATCATAAAGTGCCATCTGGAAGAATCTTGCGTACATTAAGTGGAGAATAGCATGTTCAACACCACCGATGTACTGGTCAACGTTCATCCAGTAATCTGCTTTTTCTTTGCTGAATGCTTCTTCAGCATTCTTTGGATCGCAGTATCTTAAGAAATACCATGATGAATCAAGGAATGTATCCATAGTATCCATTTCTCTTCTTGCTTTCTTACCACACTTAGGGCATGTGCATTCAGCATATGTTTTTGATGTAGTAAGTGGTGATTCACCTTTTCCTGTAAATTCAACGTCTGTTGGAAGCATTACTGGAAGGTTTTCTTCTTTCTCAGGAACCCATCCGCAGTCTTCACAGTAGATCATTGGAATTGGTGTACCCCAGTATCTCTGTCTTGAAATTAACCAGTCACGAAGTCTGTAGTTAATTGTCTTCTTTCCGATTCCTTCTTCGTTTAACCATTCAATAACTGCATCAATAGCTTCTTTGTTATTCATGCCATCGAATTTACCTGAGTTAATCATTGTTCCTTCAGCAGCAAATGCTTCTGTTAAATTGTGTACGTCGATTTCAGGGTTACCAGGGTCAACTACAGGAATGATTTCCAGATCAAATTTCTTTGCAAAATCAAAGTCTCTCTGGTCGTGAGCAGGTACAGCCATAATAGCTCCTGTACCATATCCCATAAGAACATAGTCAGAAATAAAGATTGGAACTTTCTTTCCGTTAACAGGGTTAACACCGTATTTACCAATAAATACACCAGTTTTTTCGTTTGATGTTGAAGTTCTTTCAATATCATTCATGTGTTCAACTCTGTCAATGTATTCAAGAACTGCTGCTTCGTATTCTGTGCCCTTTACAAGGTCAAGAACATATGGATGTTCCGGAGCCATTACCATATATGTTACTCCGAACAGTGTATCAGCTCTTGTTGTAAATACCTGAAGTTCAAGGTCTGTTTCGTCAATTTTAAATTTAATTTCTGCACCAGTTGACTTACCAATCCAGTTTTTCTGCATAACCTTGACTTTGTTGGGCCATCCTTCTAATGTATCAAGATTGTCTAATAATCTTTCTGCATAATCAGTAATCTTAAAATACCACTGTGAAAGGTTCTTCTTACCTACTGGAGATTTACATCTTTCGCAGCATCCATCAACAACCTGTTCGTTAGCAAGTACTGTCTGGCATCCAGGGCACCAGTTAACAGGGTTTTCTTTCTTGTATGCAAGACCTTTGTTAAAGAACTGAATGAAAATCCACTGCATCCACTTGTAGTATTCCGGGTTACATGTCTGAACTTCTCTGTCCCAGTCATAGGAAAGACCAAGTCTGTCTAACTGTTCTTCCATTTCGTGAATGTTATCCCATGTCCATTTGCTTGGTTCAGCACCGTGCTTAATAGCTGCATTTTCAGCTGGAAGTCCAAAGGAGTCAAATCCCATTGGATGAAGCACGTTATATCCCTGCATTGCTTTTGCTCTTGCAATAACGTCACCAATTGAATAGTTTCTTACATGTCCCATGTGTAATTTACCTGATGGGTATGGGAACATTTCAAGTACATAGTATTTTTCCTTACTATCATCTTCTACAGTTTTGAAGCTGTGGTTTTCGCGCCAGTAGTTCTGCCACTTTTCTTCAATTCCTTTAAAATCATATCTTTCGTTCATGTCTATTTTTCCTCTTCCAGATCAAGGAAAGTACAGTCTCCCCAGATCTTTTCAATATTATATTTTTCTCTCTGTTCCTGTGTAAACACATTTACAATAATATCACCGAAGTCCATAAGAATCCATCCGGATGCTTTTCCTTCTATGTGCTTTACTAAAACTTCCTCCTTTGCAAGAGCATCTTCTACATAGTCTACAAGAGCTTCAACCTGACGGTCTGAACCACCTGTTGCAATTACCATATAGTCTGCAAATGGAGCCTTTTCCATAATATCAATTACCAAAACATCAAAGGCTTTTTTGTCTGATAAAGTTTTTGCTGCTAATAAAGCGATATCTTTATTTTCCATTAAGTATCTCCTTTTCTAAATATTCTTTTGCATGTATTGTATCCTCATCAAGGAAGTTTCCCTGATTCTGTACAAAATCAATTGTGTGATTAAGTGACGCAAGAACTGCTTCATCTAAATTTCTTTCTGCAATTTCTCTTAGTTCATCTACCCCGGGGTATTTTCTGTTTGGTTCAATGGCATCAGCAATATATATTATCTTTTCAAGTTTTGACATGCCTGCTCTTCCTGTTGTATGGAATTTTACAGCATTAAGAATATCTTCGTCCTTTATGTCAAAATCTCTTTCCATCATTATAGCTGCAATTTTGCCGTGAGCAAGATTGCAGTTATTCATGTACTTTTCACCTAATTCAAGGTGCTTTACATAATAATTTACTACGTCAACCGGTACCCCTCTGAACATATCATGAAAAAGTGCTGCAGTCTGTGCTTTTTCAGTACTTTCACCGTATTTCTCTGCTAGATGAACAGCTGTCACTCTTACGCCTTCTGTGTGAATTTTTCTCTTTTCTGAGAAATTCTTTTCAATATAGCTAATTATAGAGTCCATGTTCTCTGATATACCTTTCTATGCTGGCAGGAACCATATGATCTATACTTTTCCCCTGCCTTATATTCTCCTTAATTTCTGTGGACGAAATCTGAAGAATATGGTTATTAAGTATTCCTATATCAGCGCCATACTTTTCTTTAAGTTTATTCTTAAGATCAAGTACTTCAGTTTCTCTGTAACCAGGTCTTTCTCCAACAATAATTGAAAAATCCCTGAGAAGATCTGGAGCCTTGTACCATGATTCTATGTTTAAGAAAGAATCCGTTCCAAGGACAAAATATATTCTGCATTCTCCCAGTTCTTCTCTCAGGTTACATAAAGTTCTGTATGTATATGAAATCTCCTCGGTGAAAGCTTCTTTTGTAATAGTATTAAAGCCAGCATATTCCTGAGCTATAAGCTTTACCATATTCACTCTGTGAACAGGGTCAGTTATGCTTTTTCCAACCTTAAATGGCTGAACATGAGCTGGCATAAGGAATATTTCATCAAGTTCAAATTCTTCAAGTGCTGATTTTGCTATGGATAAATGTCCATAGTGGAAGGGATCAAAAGTTCCTCCTAATACACCGATTTTTTTCATTTTCCTATTTGATTCCAAGTCCTAACTCATCAAGCTGATCATTTTCTACAACACCAGGTGCTTCGCATACCATACACTGAGCATTCTGGTTCTTAGGGAAAGCCATAACTTCTCTGATGCTCTTTTCTCCTGTAAGAAGCATTACAAGTCTGTCTAAACCGTAAGCAAGTCCGCCATGAGGTGGTACTCCGTATTTAAATGCTTCAAGTAAGAATCCGAATTTTTCCTGGCATTCTTCTTCTGTAAGGTTAAGAACCTTAAACATCTTGTTCTGAAGAGCAGCGTCATGAATTCTGATGCTTCCTCCTCCAAGTTCAACACCGTTAAGAACAATGTCGTAAGCGTATGTTTTAACGCTTTCAGGGTCTGTATCAAGAAGCGGAATATCTTCTACTCTTGGATGTGTAAATGGGTGATGCATTGCCTTAAGTTCACCAGTTTCGTCATCTTTTTCAAACATTGGGAAATCTGTAACCCATAAAAGATTGAACTGTTTATCATCAAGAAGTCCCATAAGACCTGCAATATGTCTTCTTAAGAAGCCAAGTGTATCAAATACAACCTTGTTTCTGTCAGCTGCAATAAGGATTAAGTCTCCTGCTTCAGCTTCGAATACATCAGCAATTTCAGCAAGCTGTTCTTCGTTAAAGAACTTGTTTACTGAAGATTTGTATTCAGCTTCTTCTTTTCTGATCCATACAAGACCTTTAGCTCCGTATGACTTTGATGCTTCTGTAAGTTTATCAATATCTTTTCTTGAGAAAGCTTTTGATCCACCTGTAATACAGATACCTCTTACGCTTCCGCCATTAGCTAAAGCATCAGCAAATACTTTGAACTCTGTGTCTTTTACTACTTCGCTTAAGTCGTGAAGTTCAAATCCCACACGAGTATCAGGTTTGTCACTTCCGTAACGAGCCATAGCTTCGTCATAAGGCATTCTCTGAAGTGGAAGTTTGATTTCTACTCCCATTAGTTCTTTAAATAACTTATATAAAAAGCCTTCCTGAATAGTCATTACATCGTCCTGATCAACAAATGACATTTCTAAGTCAATCTGTGTAAACTCAGGCTGACGGTCAGCTCTTAAGTCTTCGTCTCTGAAGCATTTTGCAATCTGCATATACCTGTCTGTTCCACTTACCATTAGTAACTGTTTGAATAACTGTGGTGACTGTGGAAGTGCATAGAAACGGCCAGGGTTAACTCTGCTTGGTACAAGATAGTCTCTTGCTCCTTCAGGAGTTGATTTAATAAGGATTGGTGTTTCTACTTCTGTAAATCCTTCTTCGTCAAAGTAGTCTCTTGCAAGTTTGCAAACATTGTGACGGAATGTAAGATTTCTCTGCATCTTGTTTTTTCTTAAGTCTAAGTATCTGTACTTTAATCTTAAGTTGTCATCTACATTATCGTCATCCTTAATGTAAATAGGAGGTGTCTGAGCTTCTGAGTAAATTACAAGGTCTTTTGCAAATACTTCAATTTCTCCTGTAGGAATGTTAGGGTTCTTTGCGCTTCTTTCTTTTACAATACCCTTAATTCCAACTACATATTCACTTCTTAAGCTTTCTGCTTTTTCGAAGATGTCTGCAGGAATTGTATCGTCAAATGTAATCTGGCATATTCCTGTTTTGTCACGAAGGTCAGCAAAGATAAGTCCACCAAGACTTCTCTGTTTTGCCACCCATCCGTTTAAAACAACTTCTTCATCTACGTTGTTAATGTTTAATGTTCCACACATGTGGGTTCTTTTGAATAGTTCTGACATTTATCTCTTTTATCTCCTCTATTTTGATAATTCGCTGGCAAGGTCTTCTAACTTAACAAGTCTCTGTGTAGATGTTGCCATTTCTTTAACTGAAACAGCTCCTTCTTCTAACTCATTTTCGCCAATTACTACAGTATATTTTGCATCTAATCTGTCAGCGTATTTAAACTGTCCTTTTATATTTCTTCCAAGTGTATCCATTTCTGCCTTAACACCTTTGACTCTCAGCTCGTGTAAAAGGTTAAGACCAAAGGCTTTTGCTTTGTCACCCATTACTGCAATGAATACCTGAAGCTGTTCTGGTTCTGGGAATTCAACACCGTTAGCTTCCATAAGCATAAGAAGTCTTTCGATTCCAAGACCAAATCCTACGCCTGGAATTGGAGGTCCGCCGATTTCTTCAACAAGCTGGTCGTATCTTCCGCCTCCACATACTGTTCCCTGTGCTCCAAGACTTGTAGTTACAAATTCGAATGCTGTCTTTGTATAATAGTCTAATCCTCTTACAATCTTTGGATCTACTACATATTCTATTCCAAGAGCATCAAGGTTTGCCTGTACTTCGTCAAAGGACTTTCTGCAGTCATCACAAAGGTAGTCAATCATTAAAGGAGCATCCTTAACAAGTTCCTGGCAGTCAGGTGACTTACAGTCAATAATTCTCATTGGATTTCTTTCGAATCTGTCTTTGCATGTACCACATAGTCTGTCATACTTAGGTTCTAAGAATTTCTTAAGAGCTTCTCTGTGTTTCTTTCTGCATTCAGGGCAGCCCACGCTGTTAATTCTGAGCTCAATGTCCTTTATTCCTACTTCCTTTAGGAAGTCATTTGCAAGGCAGATAACTTCTGCATCTGCAAGCATGTTAGGTGTTCCGAAAATTTCAATTCCAAACTGGTGGAATTCTCTTAGTCTTCCTGACTGTGGTTTTTCGTAACGGAAACATGGTGTGTTATAGAAGTACTTTGTTGGCTGAACTTCTGCATACTGCTTGTGCTCAACAAAAGCTCTTACAACTGGTGAAGTTCCTTCTGGTTTAAGAGTAATATCTCTTTTTCCATAATCCTGGAAGCTGTACATCTCTTTCTGAACAATGTCAGTAGTATCTCCTACTCCTCTTTTAAATAGTTCTGTGTGTTCAAAGATAGGAGTTCTGATTTCCTTAAATCCATATCTGTCACACATATCAGCAAATTTCTTTTCTACAAAGTGCCATTTGTGAATCTGTGCTGGCAGTCTGTCTTTCGTGCCACGTGGCGCGTTAGTTAACATTTAGCTGTACCTCCTTAAAAATATTCATTTCTTTTCGCATAAGCATTTCATCAATGCGTTTAATATATTCTTCGTAATTAGTAACATTTGGAACTCTTTCGAGACGGTTTTCCTCTGGATAATACATCTTTGAAATTCCTCCTGCACCAAGAGCAATAATGGTCTGGTGTTCATCCATTATTCTCATATTATATATACATTCAGTTCCCTTTATGCAGTAGCCTGTGTTTTCGTATGCTCCTGCCATGTGTTTCTGACGATAAAGGTAATATGGTACAAAACCTTTGTCTGCAAGAATTTCCCTGCTTCTTTCTAACATTTCGGAAACTGTGTCTGCCTGTTTATAATGATAGTTCTTATCAATATCAATAAGCCTTGAGGCCTTCTTAACTGCCAGGCAGTGAACTGTAATATTTTCTGGTTCAAGTTCAATTACTTCCTGAAGTGTCTTTACAAAATCCTCTGTGGTTTCTTCTGGAAGTCCTGCAATAATATCTGCATTTATGTCCTTAAATCCTGCTTCTTTAGCGTCAGCAAATGCCCTCCTTATATCTTCTGCACTGTGCTTTCTTCCAATAAGCTCCAGGGTCTTTTCTTTCATTGACTGAGGGTTAATGCTGATTCTTTCGATTCCGTGCTTCTTGATTACAAGGAGTTTTTCCTTTGTAATTGTATCAGGTCTTCCTGCTTCCACAGTAAATTCCCTTAAAGCACTAAGGTCAAAGCACTCTTCTGCTTTTGAAAGAAGAATATCCATTTCTTCAGCAGTTAAAGTAGTAGGTGTGCCTCCACCAATATATATGGTTTCAGGAACAAGTCCTGTTTCCTTCATTCTCTTACCAGTAAATTCTATTTCTTTTAAAAGAGCTTCCAGGTATCTTGAAATTTCACTTTCAGGCACCTGGTTAGATGCAAATGAGCAGTACACACATCTTGTAGGGCAGAATGGAATTCCAATGTAAATGCTGCAGCTTCTTTTTTCTGCCCTGCCCATAACATCTTCCTGATAAAGATACATATCCATTATCTGCTTTGCTTTTTCACTATTAATATAGTAGAAATCTTCCAGATGTTTTATGGTTTCTTCTGCACTTCTGCATTTGTCATAGTACTCTCCGCAGAGCTTAACAGGCCTTATTCCTGTAAGAATTCCCCACTCCGGTTTCTTCCCGGTTACCTTTGAAAGACAGTCGTAAATCTCTCTTTTGAGAACATTCTTGTCTTCTGTATTTTCTCTGTTAAAAACAAGAGTCTTCTCATCTTCTTCTGCCTCATCAGCAACAATCTCATATTCCTCCGGCTGAAGGAATATTTTTATCATCTCTTCTAAAAGGTATTTCTTTTCAAAGTTTAATAATTTTATCTTATACAAAAGGATTATACTCCTTTTCGTAGCCTATAGTTGTTTCTTCCATATGTCCAGGGTAAACTACTGTATTATCAGGAAGATTAAACAGTCTTTCTTTAATTGATTTCTTTATTTCTGCAAAGCTTCCACCATAGAAATCTGTTCTTCCAATGGATGCTCTGAAAAGTGTGTCGCCACTGAATAATGTGCCCTTTGTATAAATGCACATTCCGCCTTTTGTGTGTCCTGGTGTGTGCATAAATGTAAAATCAGTTTCTCCTATTGTAAGGTGATCTCCGTCTTTTACATATATATCAGCGTCCACTGTAACTGCTCTTCCAGAGATTTCAGCTGACACATTAATTTCCGGATTCATAAGCATTTCTTTTTCACCTTCGTAAGCAACAACCTTTGCTTCAGGGAAGTCTCTTAAGAAGTCTTTTACTCCGCAAATATGGTCTCCATGGCCGTGAGTCAGAATAATATACTCTACTGTAACTCCTTCTGCCTTAGCCTGGTCTGTAAGTTTCTGTGTATATCCACCCGGGTCAACAATAAATCCTTTCTTTGATTCATCAAATACAAGGTATGTATTAACCTGAATAGGACATGTTAAATATCTGTAAATTTTCATGTATAACTCCTGATTTATGATCTTGCACGGTATACGTTAACTACGCCCTGTACATTTCTCAGCTGACGCTGAATTCTCTGCATCTGCTGCGTATTAGAAATGGAAATTGAAAGTGTAATGCTTACGCTTTCGTCCTTTTCGCTCTTTGCATTAACTCCTGAAATATGAACATCCATATCTTCGCAGACCTTTGAAATATCTGAGAAAAGACCCTTTCTGTCTGCTGCTTCAATTCTGATATCAGCATTATATGATTTTCCGACTTTAAGGTCTTCCCATTCAACTTCAATAAATCTTGCTTTTTCTCTTTCTGGAAGGGCCACAATGTTTGAGCAGTCAGCTCTGTGAACTGAAATTCCACGGCCTTTTGTAATAAAGCCTACAATTTCGTCTCCTGGAACCGGGTTGCAGCACTTTGCAACTCTTATCATAAGGTTGTCAGTTCCTTTTACTATGATTCCCGGATTTTCTCTGCTCTTTTCTGCTTTCTTGGCACGTTTTACTTCGCCATTAAGCATAGCCTTACGTTTTTCTTCTTCTCGTTTTTCTTCCAGTTCTTTTGCTGTGTTATAGTATCCAAAAAGAATATTTGCACACTTGCTTACAAGAGAGCCACCCTTGCTTAGCTGAATAAACAGTTCTTCGGGACTCTTCATGTTCATTTCTTTTGCAACTCTGTTAATTTCGTGAGCTTTTGCAACAAGTCTTGGGTCATAACCTTTTTTGCGTATAGTCTTATCAAGAGCATCCTTACCTCTTGTAATATCATCGCCCTGGTTTTCTTTCTTTAAGAACTGACGTATTTTATTTCTTGCTGTTGAGCTCTTTACAATTTTCAGCCAGTCAACGCTTGGACCGCTGGAATTTGAAGAAGTAACAATGTCAACAATGTCTCCATTATGAAGAGTGTGGTCGATAGTAACCATTTTACCGTTAACTTTAGCTCCAACACATCTGCATCCTACTGCAGTATGAATTTTAAATGCAAAGTCAAGTGGTGTTGAACCTGCAGGAAGGTCAATAACTTCTCCCTTTGGTGTAAATACAAATACCTGACTTGCAAAAAGGTCCATTTTAAGAGTTTCCATAAACTCCTTAGGATCGTTTAGATCTTTCTGCCATTCCAGTGTCTGGCGAAGCCATGCAAGCTTTCTTTCGTCACTGTTTTCTGCCTTGGTGCTTATGCCCTTACCCTCTTTGTATTTCCAGTGGGCAGCAATACCATATTCTGCAACGCGGTGCATTTCGTATGTTCTTATCTGAATTTCGAAAGGTTCACCGTTATCACCTAAAACTGTAGTATGAAGTGACTGATACATATTTGGTTTCGGCATGGCAATGTAGTCTTTGAAACGACCCGGAATTGGTTTCCACATAGTGTGAACCTGTCCAAGGACTGCATAGCAGTCCCTGACATTTTCAACTATTACACGAACAGCTGTAAGGTCAAAGATTTCGTCAAGCTGTTTGTGCTGCAATACCATTTTTTTGTAAACACTGTAAAGATGTTTTGAACGTCCGGATATTTCGTAATCCATGTCCATATCATCAAGTGCTTCTTTAATTTCGTCAATTACCTGATTAATAAATGTAAGGCGTTGTTCTTTTTTCTCGCTTACTTCAACGCTCAGCTCGTTATATTCATCGGGGTGTAAATATTTTAGAGCAATATCTTCAAGTTCAAATTTTACAGTGTAGATACCAAGTCTTGATGCAAGAGGTGCATAAATATCAAGAGTTTCTCTGGATTTTTCTATTTTTTTCTCAGGTTTCATAAATTCCAGTGTTCTCATGTTATGGAGCCTGTCTGCAAGCTTGATAATGAGTACTCTGATATCTTTTGACATGGCAAGAAGCATTTTACGTAAGCTTTCTGCCTGTGCTTCTTCTTTGGAGTCAAACTTAATTGTACCAATTTTTGTTACTCCGTCTACAAGAAGAGCTATTTCCTCATTAAAGTCTTCAACAAGTTCTTCTCTTGTATATTCTGTATCTTCAACTACATCGTGAAGCAGACCTCCCACAATAGTCTCCTCATCCATTCCAAGCTGCGCAAGAATCTTTGCAACGGCTATGGGATGGATAAAATATGGCTCTCCGCTTTTACGAAGCTGTCCGTCATGTAATTTGCGGGCCATATCAAAGGCTTTGCCTATGAGTTCAACATCATAATGTTCGTTATATTGTAAAATTTCATCTAAAAATTTTGCTCTGCTTTCCATTAATTTCTTTCTCCTTGGAACGGAAAGTCATCTGTGTTTTCTCCGTTCTTATCTTTTTTCTTTCTTATCTTTCTTGGCCTTTGCCTTCTGTGCTGTAAGATATTTTGAAGCATCTTCGTTTTTGCTTAGTTCAAACAGCAGTGGGCTGCAAAGGAATACTGATGAGTATGTTCCTACAAGTACACCAACCATCAGAGGAATTACAAATTCTCTGATTGAAATTGAAACCATAACAAGTAGTGGAACCATGCAGATCAGTGTAGTAACAGATGTCATTATTGATCTGTTAAGTGTCTGATTTATACTCTTATCAATTGTAGCACCCATTGGGTCTTTGTGATGTAATCTTCTGTTTTCTCTGATTCTGTCAAAGATTACAATGGTATCGTTAATTGAGTAACCTACTACAGTTAAAATACCTGCAATGAAAGGATTGTTAATTGTAACACCGAATATTGCATAGAATGCCATAACAAACAGTACGTCATGAAGAATACCTGCAATTGATGAAATACCATATTTCCATGATTTGAATCTGAAAATAATGTAAATCAGCATACCGATTGCTGCAATAATAATTGATTTAACTGCGTTAGTCTTAAGTTCTTTACCAACTGTTGGTCCGAATTCCTGTGAAGCAAGTACGTCATTCTTGTCTACTCCGAACTTGTCTCCTAAGGATTTAACAACTTCTGCACGTTCTTCGTTATTAAGAGCATTAGTTGTTTTAATGATTATCTGATCTTCTTTGTCTCCGCTTAGTACTACTGAAACGTCTTCAAGATCATGAGCTGAAAGTGATTTCTTTACTTCTTCAGTATCAACTGTTTCTCCCATGTCTATCTGAATCATTGTACCACCTGTAAAGTCAATACCGTAGTTGAAACCTCTTACAAGTGCAAATCCAATACCGATAATAATAATAATGGCACTGAATGCGTAGAACTTCTTTCTGTTTGGAATGAAACTGAATGTTTTCTTTGTAAACTGTTTTGGAGAACCATCTTCGTTAACACCAAAGTATCTGTTCTTTGCAAACTTTCTGCTTCCTGCAAGTAAACCAATAAGTAGCTGTGTAACAACAACTGCTGTAAAGATACTTACGATAATACCAATCATTAGTGTAAGAGCAAATCCCTTAACTGATGTTGATCCGATTTCGAAAAGAACTACTGATGCGATTAATGTTGTAATCTGAGCATCAAGAACTGTTGTCAGTGCATGTTTAAATCCCTGGTCAACTGCAACTCTGATTGATTTTCCAAGACCGATTTCTTCTTTTATTCTTGCGAAAATAATTACATTGGAGTCTACTGCCATACCTATTGAAAGTATAATACCTGCAATACCTGGAAGAGTAAGCACTGCTCCAAGTCCTGCCATTACCCATAAAACAATAAGCACGTATAAAAGAAGTGCAATGTCAGCAACAAGGCCCAGCATGTTGTATGCTACAAGCATTACCACAAATACAAGTCCAAGTCCGATTGCTCCTGCAACAATGCTCTTATCTAATGCATGAGCTCCGATTGTAGCAGTCTGAACTGATGATGTGATTTCGTTAAGTGTAATAGGAAGTGCACCACCACGAATAAGTGAAGCTGTTGTTGAAGCTTCGTCCTTAGGGAATCCCCCTCTTCCGCTTGTAAGTTCACATGTTGACTGTGTAATAACATTCTGAGCAAGTGGAGCTGTAATAATGTCATTATCAAGCATAATGATAATAGCCTGTGGGTCTACCTGTGCTTCTTTAAATTCTTCTGAAACAGTTACCTGGTTTGCTGAAGTCTTTCTTGTAGCTTCTGTAAACTTTTCTGCACCTTCTTTTGTAAATTCAAGGTCGATTTTGTATCCGCCATTCTGAGAGTCAGTATTCATTACTGCATTCTTTACATCTTCTCCTGAAAGTACTTCTGTACCATCAGCAAGCATGAATCTCAGCTTAGCTGTTTTACCGATCTGTGAAATAGCTTCTTCTGCGTCTTTTACGCCTGGCATTTCTACTCTGATTCTGTGATCACCTTCCAGTGAAACTGTAGCTTCTGAAATACCCATTGCGTTTACACGACGGTCAAGTACTTCTCTTGTCTGATTCATTACTTCTTTCTTTTCCTGATCAGACAGTCCTTTGATATCAGCCTTGTCGGCTTCTAGTACTACGTAAACACCACCGTTAATGTCCAGGCCGAATTTCATCACGTCCCTGACGGATTTCATTGGACCAGCGCCGAAAATTGTTACATACCATCCACCCAGCAGGACTATAATAATAATTCCGGCTAATACTTTTCTGAGTTTTGCGTTCATTTTTACCCCCTGTAAATATTAATAATAAAATAAAATGCCACATCTCCGGCATTGTAAATATATGTTCTATTGTACAACGTTTTGCCACAATTTTCAAGGTTTATGAGCATTTTTGCAAAGAAAAAACCCCGATATAACATCGGGGTGTAAAAGCTTAAATCTTATTTATTTTCGCTTGTTTCTTCTGCAGCTTTTTCTGTTTCTTCTGCAGCTTCTTTTTCTGCTGATTCTGCCTTCTTTAATTTCTTAGGCACAATCTTCTTTTCTTCTTTTGGTTCATCTTTCTTAGCTTTTGCTGATGAAACAACTGAAGATACTGACCATTTTGTCATTTCGAATTTAACTTTATCAGCGCCTACCTGAATAACGATTGAATCGTCTTTTGTTTTAACGATTTTACCGTGGATACCTCCAATAGTAATAATTTCGTCTCCTACGCTTAAGTTACTTCTCATAGCCTGGATTTCTTTTTCCTTTTTCTTCTGTGGACGAATAAGGAAGAAGTACATAGCTCCGATAAAGATTGCTAGCATTAATAACTGTGGTGCTAATGCGTTCATGTTTCTCCTCCTAATATGTAGAATATCTCTTATATTGGTGCCGGCGATGGGGGTCGAACCCATACGATGTTACCACCACGGGATTTTGAGTCCCGCATGTCTGCCAATTCCATCACGCCGGCAATATACTTATCTTATCATAACCGCCAAAACTCGTCAAGCAAAACTAGCTATATACAGGTCTCACCCTGGAGCAAATATCTTTTTTCTTTAAGAAAAAAAGAGCAACGAATTGCTCTTAAAATATGGTGCGGCTGACTGGACTCGAACCAGCACGGTTGCCCACACGCCCCTCAAGCGTGCGCGTCTGCCATTCCGCCACAGCCGCATATATAAACGGACACAATTATGTATCCGTTATAATCTTATCTGTCCTCAGAGTCGCTTTCTTCCGGCTTCTCTGTTACTACTGCTTTCTGACACTTCCAGTCCTGACACCCTCTGAATCTGTCAAAGAATGTTGGTACAGTGTTTCCTGTAAAACGCTCCACTGTAAGAAATGCATATGTCTTATAGCACAGACAGTAGTATGGAACTTCCTCTGTCAGCTTCTGCTTTACGCCCTGGAAAACAGTTTTCTGTTCTTCTGCTGTAAGAGCTGTCTCAAGCTTTGCTATCTCAGAAGCGACTTCTTTATTATTATAACCCAAAAGATTATCTTTTTCAAATAGTTTTTTCAAATTATATTGTTTATCGAATTTAAATCCGCCTAAATAAAGGTCGTAATCGCCTTTTTTCAGTCTGTTATTATATTCTTCCCAGGATACTGCTTCTACTTCTGCTTTGATTCCGACATTTTTCAGATTCTTAGAAATACTCTTTGCACTTAAAGTTCTTCTCTTATCGTTATTATTAACAAGTATTACAAGAGAAGCCTCTTTGCCTTTGCTGTCCTCTGCTATTCCGTTTTCGTCACGGTCTTCATATCCTGCCTTCTTGAGACTTTTTACAGCCTGATCATGGTTAAAAGGATATGCGTCGCCTGAATTTTCGGTTCCAAGAAATCCAGGATAAAAAATAGTGTCACTTGCTACTGCTGAACCGCCATAGTTATCCCTGATTATGGTATCTGTATTAATAGCACTGCACACAGCCTGCCTGAAGTCTTTGTTAGCAAGCTCTGGTTTTCTGAAATTAAATCCAAGGTATTCTGCTTCACTTGAAACTACTGGTGTTTCTCTCAGGTGATGGTCATCTGCAACAATATCAGCTTCGTTCTGATGCATGAAATATGCAGTAACAGAATCAGTTTCCATAAGATTTACTGTGGTCTTCTTGTCAGGAAGTACTTTTACTTCCACCTTGTTTTCTGCCTTCGGACCGTAATAATATTCGTTAGGTACAAGTTTCAGTTCTTTGCGGAAGTCATATTCAGCATATTTATATATGCCGCTTCCCATAATATTATTCTTTCCTCTCTGATAATCTGCTGAAGAAACTATTGGAAATACAAGATTATCAATAGCTGCTTCTTCTTTCTTTGCAAATACAACATCAAGAGAATAGTCTCCATTTACACCTATATATGAAATCTTGGAAACATAGTTGTAATATGGTGATTTTGCTCCCTCTCCCTTAATAAGGTTTACTGTGGATCTTACATCATAGGCCGTAACAGGAGTTCCGTCGCTGAATTTTGCATCGCTTCGTAGTGTTACAGAAACTGTTCCTTCTGATGCATCTGTAGTGTATGATGCTACAAGATCAGGAACAGGAGTAAGATTCTCGTCAAGTATAAAAAGGCTGCTATATATGAGCTGTGCAATATAATACACATCTTCTGAACCTGAAACCAGTGGATCAAGAGTCTCTGTTCTCTCCATGGAAAAAGATATTGTATCTGAATCAACGTATTCTACGCCATCTTCTTTTCCCTCTGACCTTGTTTCGTTTTTATCATTAAGAATATACAGAGTAGAAAGACTTCCTGCAAGTATAACCACAATAATAATTACTGCAATTATATGCTCATGAAGGTAGTCAAACGCCCTTATACTTTTGCTTCTTCCTGTGTTTTTAAACATATTTAACAAGTAACTGCTCTATCTGTGCGTGCAGTTCTTCCTTCCCTTCTGAATTATCAATAACGTCTGTTGCTCTTCTCACTTTCTCTTCTGTGCTCATCTGATTGTTTATACGGGCTTTTACCTGTTCAGGACTTATGCCATCTCTCGCAACTACCCTTTCTATTCTTACACTGTCTCTTGCTGTAACAACAACTACAGCATCACAGATTTTTTCAAGTCCCGTTTCGAAAAGCAGCGGCACATCAAGAAAGATTATATCATATTCTCCCCTGCTGCGTAAACGTTCTGTTTCTTCTTCCATATTTTTTACTACAACATCTGTTGTAAGAGATTCTAATTTTTCTTTTTTTGCTTTATCTTTAAAAACAATCTCTCCAAGTTTCTTTCTGTTAAGACTTCCGTCTTCAAAAAGAATTTCACTTCCGAATTCTTTTTGAAGGTTTTCAAGGCACATGCTTCCTTTTGTAGTCAGTTTCCTTGCCTCTTCATCTGCATCAATAATATGGAATCCTTTATCTCTGAGATAAGAGGAAACGGTGGATTTGCCGCTTCCAATACCTCCTGTTAATCCAATAACCTTCATTTTTCACCTATTTTAGTTCAAACCATGAATCTCCACTATTAAGATCACTTTCCAGTTTTACAGAAAGTTTAACTGCTTCTTCCATATTTCTGATAAGCAGTTCTTCCACTTTTTCCTGTTCTTCTCTGCAGGTTCTGATAATAAGTTCGTCGTGAATCTGGAGTATCATTTTTGATTTGTATTCTTTTTCCTTTAACTCGTTATATACTTTTATCATGGCGATTTTAATAATATCTGCCGCACTTCCCTGTATAGGGCTGTTCATTGCAAGTCTTTCCCCAAACTGCCTTGTCATGTAGTTTGATGAATTAATTTCAGGAATATATCTTTTGCGTCCTGTAATTGTTCTTGCAAATCCCTTTGTTTTGCAGAGCTCAACCTGGCTGTCCAGATAATCCTTTACAGCCTTATGTTTATCAAAATAGTCTCTGATATAGTTTTCTGCTTCTTTTCTTGTAATATGAAGTTCTTCTGATAGTCCGAAGCCACTCATTCCATAAATTACACCGAAGTTTACAGCCTTTGCCCTGCTTCTGTCAAGAGGTGTAACCTGGTCATAGTCAAGATTAAAAACTCTTGCAGCTGTGTTTCTGTGAATGTCAGCACCGCTGTTAAATGCTTCAATAAGGTTTTCGTCTCCTGAAAGATGAGCCATAATTCTTAATTCAATCTGGCTGTAGTCAGCTCCTACAAGTGTATTTCCTTCTCCTGCTGTAAAAGCTTTTCGAAGCTGTCTTCCAAGTTCCTGTCTGATAGGAATGTTCTGTAAATTAGGCTCAGTGCACGAAAGTCTTCCTGTTGCAGCAACTGTCTGCTGGAAGTGTGCTCTTATTCTGCCATCAGAACCAATAAGTGGCTTCATTCCTTCAACATAAGTGCTGTTCAGTTTGCTTAGTGTTCTGTATTCCAAAATTAAAGGAACTATAGGATGCTCATCCTTTATTTTTTCCAGTACATCAGCGCTTGTGCTATATCCCCTCTTTGTTTTCTTTCCTGCTGTAAGCTTTAGTTTTTCGAAGAGAATATCTCCAAGCTGTGATGGTGAATTAATATTAAATTCTGTATCTGCATGATAATATATTTCTTTTTCCAGTACTGCAATACTTGTTCTCAGGCTGCTTCCGAATTCTTCAAGAGTTGCCTTGTCAACGTCAAAACCTTCTTTTTCCATGGACGCCAGAACTTCAATAAGAGGCAGTTCCACTTCATTAAATACAGTTTCGAGTTCCTGTTTCTTAAGCTCAGCCTGCTGGATTTCTGAAAGTGCTTTAACAACACCACACCATATTTTTCCGTATTCCATGTATTCATCGCAGGAATTACCAAGTAAATTCATCTGGCTGTTATTTGCAAGAACTTCTTTTTCTTCTTTCATTTCGTAATGAAGTTTTTCGAAGGCCAGACTCTTAATATCATATGATGATCTTCCTGGTTCCAGTACATACTGGGCAATTTCTGTATCAAAGTAAGTATTAAAACCTTTAACTCCTTTAAACATAAGTCCGTAGTAGTCTTTAATAAGGCTGTGACCTGTGATTTTAAAGTTCTTTCTGTTAAGAAGTTCTGCAAAAGTTTCTGTACAGTTTTCTAAATTCACATAGTAATATTCTTTTCCTGCAAGAATTGCTGCTCCCATCATATCTGGTTCTTCTATGTGATTGTTGTCACTAAAGATTTTAAGCACAATATGGCTTTCTTCTTTAAGTTCCTCAAGAACATTCATGTTCTCTGCAGTAATAAGAGTTGAGCTTTCAGCTATATCTTCTTCTTTAAATGAACTTTCTAATTCCACAGTAACATTTTTGTTCAGTTTCTTTAAGAATGTATTAAATTCCAGCTTTGTATATATATTCACAAGAGTTTCGTAATCCGGTTCTCTTTTTCTGAATTCTTCGAAGTCAATATCCATTGGTACAAACTTGTTAATTGTAGCAAGTCGTCTTGACATTACTGCAAGCTGAATGTTATCTTCTACTTTTTCTCTCTGCTTTGCATTTTTAATTTCGTCTGTATGCTCAAGCATATTTGCAAGGCTTCCAAACTGGGCAAGCAGTTTGATTCCTGTTTTTTCTCCAATACCAGGGATTCCGGGAATATTGTCTGACTGGTCACCCATAAGGCCTTTTAGATCTATAAACTGTTCTGGTGTAAGGCTGTACCTTTCTTCCATTTTTGCCAAATCGTAAATATCGAAGTCAGTTACACCTCTTTTGGTATAGAGAACATGGCTCTTTTCTGTTACAAGCTGAAGTGAGTCCTTATCTCCTGTAATAATTAAAGGTTCAAGTCCTTCTTCTTCCCCAAGTCTTGCAACAGTACCTATAATGTCGTCAGCTTCGTAGCCATCAAGCTCAAGGTTAGGAATATGCATTGCAGTAAGAATGTCTTTAATAATTGGTAATTCCATTGCAAGCTCAGGTGGCATCTTCTTACGACCTGCTTTGTATTCGCTGTATTCTAAATGCCTGAATGTAGGTGATTTCCTGTCCCATGCAACTGCCATGTATGAAGGTTCATAATCGTCCTGCAGCTTATTAAGCATGTTCAGAAATCCGAAAATACCCTGAGTATATATGCCTTCCTTTGTAATCATGGGATTACGCATTGCATAATATGCTCTGTTAATCAGGCTGTTTCCATCTATAACTATAAGTGTTTTGTTCATTTACTCTTCCTCTTTTTTATGTTTTATAATCTTTTATTATATAGTAAAAACAGTATCTTATCAATAAGAACAATCCAATTCTATTTGTTATATGAAATTAAAACGCAAATTTTGTAAAAAGAATAAAAATAGGAAAATGCTTATATTTATAGTGGCATATTCACGAAAATAGGTTATAATATAACTAGCCTGGAGCTTACGTTAAGGACTCATAATTGAACCTACACTTATACTACGGGAATCCGAAGTCCGGAGTGCTAATGTCAAGCCCCCACCGAGGGGACGGCAAAAGCATAGGCAGGATACCCACCTATCGCAAGATAGGGCGTCAATTATATCCTGACGGAGTGCCGGGTATTTTAATGCCCTTATCACTGTGAGCTCTGCGAACAGATGAAAGGGCTTATTCTTTATTTCCCCAAAGATAATCACGAAGTAACACTTTGGCCGGAAATTGTCGTATAATGCCCTTATCACTGTAAACGAACGTAACACGCGAGCGAACAGATGAAAGGGCTTATGCTTTAAGTCTCCAGGGTTCGCAAGAAGCCTGGCCAAGACTTTGTCGTATAATGCCCTTGTCACTGTAAGTAAACGTAACACACGAGCGAACAGATGAAAGGGCTTATGCTTTATTTCCCCAAAGATAATCAC
>SAMEA104404100__coassemble_735_pt1 | contig 33963 bp, 30 predicted proteins | sample SAMEA104404100__metabat2_high_PE_036 | metagenome-assembled genome bin SAMEA104404100 (sample SAMEA104404100) | Balaenoptera acutorostrata | reverse complement strand
TAACTACCCGCGACTGGACTTTCACCAGCTAGATAAATGCCATGCCTGGCACACAACAAAATGCAGGGTAGCTTCCCACCCTGCAAATACTACATCATATTTAATTAACAGTTCTTAAGATATTCGATTTCTTCTCTTGTAAGCTTTCTGTAATACCCTTCTTTAAGTCTTCCAAGATGTATGTCACCAATTGCAATACGCTGAAGATCCTGCACGTTGTTTCCGACAGCCTTGAACATTTTACGAACCTGTCTGTTCTTACCTTCGTGAATAGAAATATCTACTACTGTTGAACGCTCAAGCCCTTTTACGATTTCAACCTTTGCTCTTGATGTAACGAATCCGCCAATATCCACACCTTTTCTAAGCTTTGCACATTTTTCATTTGATAATACACCTGCAACTCTTGCTCTGTATGTCTTTGAAAGCTCATGTTTCGGATGACTTACTCTGTATGCAAAGTCTCCATCATTAGTAAGAATAAGCATACCTGAAGTGTTATAGTCAAGTCTTCCCACCGGGAAGATTCTTTCGTCAATATCAGAAACAAGGTCCATTACTGTAGGTCTGTCCTTGTCATCACTTACTGTTGTAACAAAACCAACAGGTTTATTCAGCAGATAATATACCTTCTTTTCAGCCTTGCTGATTAAAGTTCCATTAACTTCTACTTTGTCACCTTCTGCTACATCATAGCCAGGTTCCTTCATTACTGCTCCATTAATTTTTACATTTCCATTTGCAACAAGATCATCAGCTTTTCTTCTGCTGCAGAATCCTGACTGCGCAATATATTTGTTAATTCTCATTTTCTTTCTCCATTTCAATTACTACAAGGCATTTTACCACAAATATGATTTTTTGAAAAGAAAAAATAGCCCTGTAAGGCTATTCTCTCCTAATATGACCAAATGTTTACTATGCCAGAGGCACAACATAAACAGCAACACATATGAAGTGGAGCAGGCTTCCAAGTAAGACGAAAAGATGCCATATACCGTGCATATATTTCTTTTTACTTGTAAAGAATGCAATTCCACCTGTATAACTTACTCCTCCTAAGAAGAGAAGCCAGAACCCTGCAACTGGTAAAACGTGAATTACGTCTTTAATTACTGCTAATATTGCCCATCCCATTACTACATAAAGAATCATGCTGGGATGCTCAGCTTTTTCAAGGTTAACGGCGTTACATGCAATGCCTATGAGTGCTAAAATCCACACTGCTGATACTACTATCATCCCTCTTGTATTACCCTGAAGTGCGATTAAACAAAAGGGAGTGTAGCTTCCTGCAATGAGAAGGAATATGGATGTATGATCAAAGATTCTAAGTATCTCTTTTGCTTTGTGATTTGTAATCCCGTGATAAAGTGCACTCATGGTATAAAGAACAACAAGAGAAATACCATATATTGTTACAGCTGTAACTGCAACTCCATTACCACTCATAGCAGTAAGTACTGTTAATATTACCGTTCCCGCAAGACTCAGTGCTGCTCCTATTCCGTGAGAAATAGTGTTGAATACTTCTTCTCCTGCTGTATATCTTACTAATACGTGTTCCATAAAATTCCTCCCGACGTATAAATAGTTTTAATAACTCTCAAATCTAATTTTCAATATGATATTATACTATATCTATTATCTCTATATGTCAAGTGAATTTTAAAACATGTTATATTTATTTTCCCAAATTCTCAGGTGATTTATCCGGGCATACAAAAACGGCACCCGAAAGTGCCGTTAAGTTCATATATTAGTTTTATTCATCTTCTGCCATGGCAATCTGCATCATAATAGCGCATTCAAGTCTCTTCTTGAATAAGTCACAGCCATAATCATATACACCTCTGATTGAACCAGTTGCATGATATGCATTAGCTGCACAGCCACCACTGCAGTAAAGTTTAGCCCAGCAGTCCTTGCATTCTTCTCTTGCGTAAACATTACACATTTTGAATTCCTGTCTGATATCTTCGTTAGTAATACCATTCCAGATATCGCCAACCTTGTATTTTTCATCACCAACAAACTGGTGACAAGGATACAGGTCTCCCCATGGTGTTACTGCAAAGTACTCTGTACCTGAACCGCATCCAGAAATTCTCTTGTAGATACATGGACCATGTGTAAGGTCAATCATGTAATGATAGAAAGTAAAAGGTCTTCCTTCCTTCTTTCTCTTAATCATTTCCTTCGCAAGGATTTCGTACTGTTCATAAAGAACTGGTAAATCCTCCTCTGTAAGAGCCATTGGATCATCTGGCGGACAGACTACTGGTTCCATGGAAAGCTCAGTAAATCCAAGGTCTGCCATATGGAAAATATCATTTGTAAAATCCGTGTTATTATGTGTGTATGTACCACGCATATAGTACTCTTTGTCGCCTCTTGCTTCAACAAGTTTCTTGAACTTAGGAATAATTGTATCATAGCTTCCCTGGTCATTAATAGTTCTACGGAATTTGTCATGAATTTCTTTACGACCATCAAGACTTAGTACTACATTATGCATTTCTTTATTTGCAAATTCGATTACATCATCGTTAATTCCCATGCCGTTTGTTGTTAAAGTGAATCTGAAGTTCTTGCCGTGTTCCTTCTCAACACTTCTTGCATAGTTAACAAGCTGTTTACATACATCCCAGTTCATCAGTGGTTCACCACCAAAGAAGTCAACTTCCAGGTTTCTTCTGTCACCTGAATTTTCAATAAGGAAATCTAACGCTCTTTTACCTGTTTCAAAACTCATAAGGCCTCTTTCACCATTAAAGTTGCCCTGACTTGCAAAACAGTAAGAACAGTTCAGATTACATGTATGTGCAACATGAAGACACAGAGCCTTTACTTCTGTGTGACGATTTTTAAGATCAAAAGCATTTGGTTCATACATATCTTCTGTAAACAGTTTATGCTGAGCCTTAAGTTCTTCTATATCGTCAAACACTTCGAGAATTTCTTCTCTTGTAATGCCTTCTTCATCCTTGTATTTTTCCAGAATCTGTTCAATAATAGCTTCTTTTTCTTCTACACAAAAAAGGCGGATGATGTCATAAGCCACATCATCCACTACATGTACTGATCCACTATAAACATCCATTACGATGTTGTAACCATTCAGTTTATACTGATGTATCATTATTAGTTGTTAGCCTTTTCGCAAGCCTGGTTAGCTACTCCGCATGATGTTTTGCATGCTGACTGGCAAGAAGTCTGGCATTCTCCGCATCCACCGTTTTTAACGCTCTTTTCTAGGTTTCTTGTTTCTATTGTTTTAATTCTTTTCATTTTAAACATCTCTCTTTCCATATTTATATTACTTCTTCTATATTAACGATTTTTAGAAAAAAAGTCAAGGGAAAAGGACCGTAATCCTCTATATAACAATGATATTTCCGCGCTTACACTCCAATTATCTCATTGCAGCAGAAATAAAAGAGGCTATTAGTGCTTGAGAAAAATCTTTGTACTAATAGCCTCGTCTTTATATCATTACATATTATTTTTAAAACTATTCAGCAACGATTACTGTACCAGTTTTACCTTCTAAAGCTTCAACAGCCTTATCTAATGAAGTAATAATAGCTTTCTTTCCAGGGTTAGCCTGAACAAATTTCATTGCAGCCTGAACCTTAGGAAGCATGCTTCCAGGTGCAAAGTGTCCTTCTTCAACATACTGCTGTGCTTCTGCAAGAGTAAGTTTAGCAAGGTTCTTCTGATCTGGTTTATTGAAATTAATAGCAACCTGTTCAACTTCTGTAAGAATCATAAGAGCATCTGCTCCAACGCTTTCTGCAAGAAGTTCTGCTGCGAAGTCCTTGTCGATTACTGCTGCAACACCTTCAAGGCTTCCATCTTCATTCTTAACTACTGGAATTCCGCCGCCTCCGCATGAAATAACAATTGATGTATCCCATAACTGTCTTACTGCATCGATTTCTACAATTTCTGTAGGAATTGGGGACGCAACAACTCTTCTCCAGCCTCTGCCAGCATCTTCTTTAACAGCGTAACCTTTTTCTTCTACTAAAGCCTTAGCTTCTTCTTCGCTGTAGAAAGGTCCAATAGGTTTTGTAGGGTTCTTAAATCCCTGGTCGTCTTTATCAACTACCATCTGTGTAGCAATTGTAAGAACAGGAAGATCTTTGCCTCTCTTAGAAAGAGCAAATTTAAGAGCCTGCTGTAGGTGGTATCCAATATATCCCTGTGACATAGCACCGCAAACGTCAAATGGCATAGCAGGAGTTACATCTTTAGCTGTTTCTGATGCTAAAAGAATTCTTCCAACCTGTGGTCCGTTACCGTGAACTAAACCGATTTCATAGCCTTTGCAGCTGATGTCTGCAATGTATTCACATGTTTTCTTTACAACTTCTAACTGAGCTTCAGCTGTAGCTTCGCTTTTACCTGACTGTAAAGCGTTTCCACCTAAAGCAATTACAATTTTTTCTGCCATATCTGTCTCCTAATTCCGGGAATTAAATGTTCTTACAGGTCGTCTCTGTTTACTGGGCAGGACATGCATCTTGGGCCGCCTCTGCCTCTTGATAATTCAGCACTTGGAATTGTAAGAACTTTGATGCCCTTCTTATCTAATAAATCATTTGTTACATAGTTTCTTTCGTATGTTACTACAGTTCCAGGCGCAATGCAAAGAGTATTTGAACCGTCATTCCACTGTTCTCTCTGTGCAGCCATAAGGTCTGTTCCTCCGCAGCGAATAAGATCTACTGCTGGTAAGCTCAGGACTTTAGCAAGAAGTTTGTCAAGAGAAGCTGTCATTGCTTCGAAATGAGCTTTTCCTTCTTTGTCTAAAGTAATTTCAAATAACTGTAGTGGTCCTTCAATTTCAGGATGAATTGTAAACTTATCATAGTCAACCATTGTAAATACAGTATCAAGATGCATGAATGCACGTTTTGAAGGAATCTTCAGAACAAGTACTCTCTTGAATTCTGAGTTGCTTAATAAGTTTTCTGCAAATCTTTCGATACCAGCTGCAGTAGTTCTTTCACTAAGACCAATTGCAACTGTTTCTTTATTAAGAACAAGAACGTCTCCACCTTCGATGGAATAGTCCTGATCATAATCGTACCACAGGTTAGTTCCTTCTGGTGCGAAATCTTTGTTATATGTATACATATATTTAAGAAGAATAGCTTCTCTTCTTCTTGTTTCTGTGCTCATATGATGAACGTTAAGACCATTACCTACACATGCACCAGGGTCTCTTGTAAAGTAAAGGTTTGGCATTGGATCCATGTAGAATGGATAATCTGATTTAACAAAATCAGCTAATGAAGTTGATTTAACTTCAGGAATTTCTTCCTTCTTAATGCCGGCAATAACTTTTGCTACAAGTTCTTTTTCTGGCATAGCTGTTAAGAAGTCAACAATAGCTTCTTTAACTGCCATTGAGTTAATGTGGCTTTCTGTAACAATATCTTCAACGAACTGTTTCTTTATTTCTTTTGATGTAGCTAATGCTTTAGCTGTTTCATCAACATAATAGATAACGTCAACGCCATTTTCTCTTAAAACGTCTGCGAAATGGTCGTGTTCTTCCTGAGCAACCTTTAAGTAAGGAATATCATCAAATAATAGTCTCTCAAAGTTATCAGGTACAAGGCCTTCTGCTTCTTTACCGATTCTGTGAAGAAGCACTCTGTTTAATTTACCAATTTCAGAAAAGTTATGGATTCCAGGTTTCATAATTTTCTTTGCCTCCTACTCTATACCCTTACGGGTCTTTTAATATCGCCGTCGCATTCCAGGTTACGACGGCGATTATTACATAATTCTAATAGATTCCTCTATTTTATGTTCTTTTTCTAGCCAATTGTAGCTACGATAACAGCTTTAATTGTGTGCATTCTGTTTTCAGCTTCGTCAAATACTACTGAATGTCTGCTTCTGAATACTTCATCTGTAACTTCACGGATGTCGTATCCTTCATCCATCTGTCCTTTAGCCATCTTTGTATCGAAATCGTGGAATGAAGGTAAGCAGTGTAAGAAGATAACATCAGGATTTCCTGTTGCTTCTAACATTTCTGTTGTTACCTTGTAAGGAGTTAACATTCTAACTCTTTCAGGGATTTCTGCTTCTTCTCCCATTGATGCCCAAACGTCTGCATAGATAGCGTCTGCACCCTGTAAGCAAGCTGGATCAGCTGAAACTTCGATGATAGCTCCTGTTTCTTTTGCAACTTCCTGAACTCTTGCAATTACATCCTGATCTAATTCTTTCTGTAATTCTTCTGGTCCATAAGCAACATAGTGCATACCCATCTTAGCTGCTCCGTACATCCATGCATAGCTCATGTTGTTTCTGATATCTCCACTGAATACTAATTTAACTTTGTTTAAAGGTTTTGCAACGTGTTCTTCGATTGTTAACATATCTGCTAAAATCTGTGTTGGATGGTCAACGTCTGTTAAACCATTCCATACTGGAACGCCTGCATGTTTAGCCAGGTTTTCAACTACTTCCTGTGAGTATCCTCTGTATTCGATACCATCGTAGAATCTTCCTAGAACTTTTGCTGTGTCTTCTAATGATTCTTTTTTACCCATCTGTGAGCTTCCTGAATCTAAGAATGTAACGCCAGCGCCTTCGTCCATTGCTGCAACTTCAAATGCGCATCTTGTTCTTGTTGAAGTTTTTTCAAATAAAAGAACGATGTTCTTGCCATTTAAAACTTTATTAACAACGCCTGCTCTTTTCTTTGCTTTTAGATCATGTGCAAGGTCAAGCATGTATCTGATTTCAGCTGGTGTGAAATCCATTAGTGTTAAGAAACTTCTACCTTTTAAATTTACGCCCATTTGTATAATCTCCTTTTCATTTAAACATTTCTTAATGGTGTTAAGATTTTTCTCTCTGTCTAGAATAATACTATATTTACCGGAAAATGAAAGTACCAGCCAGTTGTAATTTTAGTGTGCCAGCTGTCTGATAATTCCGACAAGAATTTCCATGCCCTCACTAATACGAGCTTTTGACTCATATGAATAGTTAAGCCTTATATAATTCTGTCCGCCATTTTTCTCCGGATAAAACAGTATCCCCGGAATCACCGAAACACCTTTTTTAAGTGCCTCAGTCATCAGAGTTCTGCAACTTATGCTTTCAGGAAGTTTTACCCACAGGTATATTCCACCCTCCGGCTTCCTGTAGCGCACTCCCTCTTCATAAAGTTCATCAAGATAAGAGCACATAATGTCACATTTAACTTTATTAAGTTTTACGATCTGACGCAGCTTTTCATCATAGCTTCCGTCCTTCATATAACACGCAAGCAGTTTCTGCGTCATCCAGTCCAGGCTCACCATTTTGATGGAAATAAGGTGAGCAAGTACTTTAATCAGCTTCTGTGGTGCAAGTACAAAAGCCATGGTAATTCCCGGGATAAATGTAAGCGAAAAAGAATATATATATATTACATTTTCACTTTTATCCATGGATTTTACAGGTGGCAGGTGTTCACCATCAAAAGAGAGTTCCGAAGAAGCGTCTCCTTCTACTACTGGTATTTTGTACTTGTTGGAAAGCTCAATTATCTTTTTACGTCTTTCAAGCGAAAGCATTACTCCTGTAGGATCATGATAACTTGAATTGACATAAATAAGTTTTGGCTTGTGTTTTTCAATAAGTGCCTCGATATGATCACATATGATGCCATGTTCATCAACTGGAACAGTAACTGGCACAATACCTGCTAACTGAAGAACTCTGTAAACATCTGGTGATACAGGCTCCTCAATAATCACTTTATCACCTTCACTGAGAAGTGCAGATATTATGTAATCCAGTGCCTGGTTTGTTTCGGTTACAATCTGCAGCTCGCTTGTTTCAGCTTTAATTCCTCTTTTTCTTAAAAAAGTAACAATTTCTCTTCTGAGGTCAATGTCCCCCTGATAAGGTGATAAAAGTGATGGTCTTCTTCCTGCTTCAAGAAGTACCTCGGAAAGTTTTGATTCTATATCGTTTTCATAGTACACAGCCGGGGCCATACCTGTTGCAAGGCTTATCATATCAGGTTTTGCAAACTTCTGATATAGATCATCAAAAGTATGCTCCATATCCTGATACTTATCCTTTATAATATAGCTCCAGTTAATCTTCATTCTCATATCAGGTTCCTGAGACTCTTCTGCATTATAGGTTACGTAATATCCATCTCCCTGGTGAGAGTCAATAAATTCGTGATCCTTAAGCAGGGAATAAGCCTTTATTACTGTGTTTCTATGTACGCCTGTCAGTTTCGCCATGGTTCTTTCTGAAGGAAGTATAGCACCGTCAGGAATTTCTCCTGTAATGATTTTTTCCTTGAGAAAAGCTGCAAGCTGACGATAGAATGGTATCTGACTGTTTTTTTCTATTGTGAATTCCACAATCACACCTTCTCTCCGTGGAACTGATAATAGCAGGCTTCCAGTCTGCCGTTATACAGTTTTCTCCTCCTGTCTGCTGGTCTTTCCATGATTTTCTTTTCTACGGTTTTGTCCGTTGTAATCATGAATAAGGACCATGTTGGATTTTCTTTGAAGAACTGGTTATATTTATTGTAGATTTTTTCAATCTGCTTTTTTTCACCAATTCTTTCTCCGTAAGGCGGATTAGTAATAATTATTCCCCTTTCTTCTGTTGCTCTCATGTCAATCATACTCATATGTTTGAATTCTATGCAGTCGTCAACGCCTGCTTCTGCTGCATTGTCTCTTGCTGCTTCAACTACTTTCTGATCAATATCATAAGCAAAGATTTTAAGTTCTGTATCATAATCCACGGCTTCATAAGCCTTCTTACGTTCTTCTTTCCAGATTTCTGCAGGAATAAGTTCCCACTCTTCTGATGCAAATTTTCTTGTAAGGCCAGGGGCAATGTTTCTTGCAATCATTGCTGCCTCAATAGGAATTGTACCTGAGCCGCAACAAGGGTCCACAAGAACTCTGTCCGGTCTCCAGTATGAAAGCTGCACCATTGCTGCAGCAAGTGTTTCCTTAATAGGAGCAATTACATCGTTTACTCTGTAACCTCTTTTGTGCAGTCCTTTTCCGCTGGTGTCAACTGTAATAGTTGCACGGTCTTTCAGCATTGTCATTTTTACTGTGTATTCTGCTCCTGTTTCTTCGAAGTGGTCCACACAGTAAAACTCTTTAAGTCTTTCTACAATTGCTTTTTTAATAATACTCTGACAGGCTGGCACGCTGTGAAGTGCTGATTTTACTGATGTACCGATTACGGTAAATTTACCATCAATAGGAATCAGTTCTTCCCAGGCAATGGCCTTGGTCTGCTGGAAAAGTTCTTCGAAGGTTTCTGCCTGGAACTCTGCCATTTTCAGCAGTACTCTGTCTGCACTTCTCAGCCAGAGGTTACTCTTTACAATTGCTCTTTCGTCACCCATGTATGTGATCTTGGCATCTTCTGACTTAATGATTTTGTATCCGAGATTCTGAATTTCTCTCTTTACTACAGCCTCCAGTCCGAAGGTTGCTGTTGCTATTAATTCTAATTTCATTCTTTTCTCCTCAAAAAAAGCTCCCCCCATGCTGTGTTCCTGTGCTGCAAGGGAGAGCTTTATTCTTAGCTTTATAGATATGGAGCTCTTCTGTTTAGTGAATTACCTTCTAATGATTCTAATTCGTTAAGAGCTTTACCTGTACCAATGGCAACGCAGGATGTTGGATCCTCGGCAATTTTTACCTGAATTCCTGTTCTGTCCTGAATACGTTTGTCAATTCCATATAGGTAAGCGCCACCACCTGTAATTACAATACCTGAATTACTGATGTCAGCTGCAAGTTCTGGTGGTGTACGTTCTAATACACTGTGAACTGCTTCGCAGATTGTATGAAGTGGTTCTTCCAGAGCTTTCATGATTTCTTCTGAAGATACTTCAACTGTTTTTGGAAGACCTGTAACAAGGTCTCTTCCTCTGCATTCCATAATCTTCTCTTCTTCTCTTGGGAAAGCTGTACCAATAGTCTTTTTGATTTCTTCTGCGGTTCTTTCTCCAATATATAATTTGTGATCTTTTCTCATAAATTTAATGATGGCATCGTCAAATTTGTCTCCTGCCATCTTAACTGATGTATTTGCTACAATACCACCAAGAGAAATAACTGCAATGTCAGTTGTTCCTCCACCGATATCAATAACCATTACACCGTCCGGCTGGGAAATATCAATACCTGCTCCAATTGCTGCTGCAATAGGTTCTTCCATCAGATAAACATCTTTTCCACCGGCCTGAGTTGCTGCTTCTCTTACAGCTCTCTTTTCTACTTCTGTTACTCCACTTGGAACGCATACCATGATTTTAGGTTTGAAAAATCTTCCGCTTCCGCATGTTTTACGAATAAAATATTTTAACATTCTTTCTGTAATATCGTAATCCGAAATAACTCCATCACGAAGAGGTCTTACAGCTACAATATTAGCAGGTGTTCTGCCCAGCATTCTGCGGGCTTCTTCACCAACAGCAAGAATCTCGTCTGTATCGTTGTTAACTGCTACTACAGCCGGCTCGTTTAAAACGATTCCCTTGTTCTTTATATATACAAGAACATTGGCTGTACCTAAGTCAATTCCTACTTCACTTGCCATTATATTACTCCTTTTTCTTATATACTATGCATACATTCTGCATGCTCACTCTAACTTAATATTTATCTAAGATATTATATACAATTTATGACATATTTTCAATGGAAAACTTGTAAAGTTTACAAAAGTTACACATATTTGAATAAAAATATGGGACAAGGGGAAGTAAGAACTGAATCGAAATGCCGGAAGTGCATTGAAACCTGAACAACGGGCAGATTTCTACCTTTTGTGCAGAGACAGAACGAACTTGAACAAAGGGAACAGTTCGTACCTATACTAATGGAGTGGAAGGAAACCGATACGGTTTCCAACCTGTTATTTCTCCACCCTTAGTTACCATTTCCTGAATTCTTTTTTCATAGCGGCAGATTCAGTCTTCAGAGCCTGCTTTTCCAATTCTTTTTTAGCTACTCTTCCATGTCCCTTCTGTTTCACGAATTTGTCATTATTAAAAAATAATTTTTATTTTGACAAATTCTCACCCTGATACTACGGTTTCCCAGGCCAGATTGTTCCTGTTTTAAGAACATTTTGTCACTATTGATTTTATTTTTTTAAAACGACAAGAAAAGTGATGATTTTCTTGTCATTATGAAAATAAAATTTTCATTTCGACAAATCCATGGTCCGGCAAAGCTTTCTCCCATACTTTTTCACCATTGAAACTGTATTTTCTTGTCGTTATGAAAAATTTTTTATCATTTCGACAAATCACACCCTTAGGAGAGATTTAAACCATAATGTGTCGCTGTACGCATATATCAGGCACAGCCTCTTCAGGAATAAACAAAGAATCATCACCGTACTCCGCTGGTTCAGTCTTCCCAGCCTTGCCACCATAGCCACTTTCCTGTAAAATCTCTCCGGCTTTCTCAAAAAAAGAAGAATGCAGAAGCACTGCTTCTGCATTCCATCTATTTTCATATCCCTTTTGTTTTTGTTATAGAGAATATCTGCTGTGATATTCTCTGAACAGTTCTTTGAACTGCTCATTATCTTTGACCTTAAGCTGATTAATATACTGATGAGCCTCAAAGTCTGACGATTTCTTTTCAATTACTGCAAGGGCAATATTTGAGCAGTGGTCAGAAACTCTTTCGTAGTTTGTGAGAATATCCGAAAGTACAAAGCCATGTTCAATTGTGCATTCCCCTGTCTGCAGTCTGTAAATATGATTGTGCTTTATGGTCTCAATCAGACCATCCATTACATCTTCTAAAGGTTCAACTCTTCTTGCTGTTTCAATATCATCATTTACAAGTGCCTTTGTTGTAAGCCCCATAATTTCTTCAATAGCGCTTGTAATTACTGCAATCTCATGTTTACCTGTTTCTGATAATTCAAGTTTTTTATCATTAATTTCCCTTGCCGCTTCCACAATATTTACAGCATGGTCACTGATTCTTTCCAGATCACCAATAACATGAAGAAGCTTTGAAACCTGAACGTGATCTTCATCAGAAAGTTCCAGCGCAGAAACTTTAAGAAGAGCATTTCCAATTCTGTCTTCGTATACGTCTACATCTGTTTCTTCTAAAGATACCTCTTCAGCTGTTTTTCCATTGTAGGTTTTTAATAAAGCCATTGACTTTAAAATAGACTGTTTTGTAAGTTCAGCCATCTGATTTGTATTGTTAGTGCATTCTTCAACAGCAATTGACGGAATTGCAAGAAGTCTTTCATCGAAGTATGCAATTTCTTTTTCTGGTTCAGTTTTGATTGCACCTTCTGCCATTCTGACAAGAAGTTTTGAAAATGGCAGAAGCATTGCTGTTGTGCATAAGTTAAACACACTGTGAATAACAGCTATATTTACAGGAGTAACCACCTCATCCATAAATGCCACATCAATAATATGTGCTGTAACAAAGTAGATTACCATAAATGCCACAGTTCCCATTACGTTAAACAAAATGTGAATAATGGATACTCTCTTTGCATTTTTACTTACGCCAATACTTGAAATAAGTGCAGTTACACATGTACCAATATTCTGACCCATAATAATAGGAATGGCCATACTGTATGTAATTCCACCTGTAAGTGAAAGTGCCTGCAGAATACCTACTGAAGCAGATGAGCTCTGAATAACAGCTGTAAGCACAATACCTGTAAGAATACCAAGAAGTGGATTAGTAAACATTGTAAGCATCTTTGTAAATTCAGGCATATCAGCAAGAGGACTTACTGCATCACTCATAAAAGTCATACCGTACATCAGGATGGCAAAACCAACCATGATATTACCTACGTCCTTCTTTTTTGATGTCTTTGCTGACATTATAAGGATTACACCTATTAAAGCAAGAATAGGCGAAAATGCTTCCGGCTTAAGAAGTTTAACCCAGATATTATCACTTTCAATACCAATAACAGACAAAATCCACGCAGTTACTGTAGTTCCTATGTTAGAACCCATAATTACGCCAACTGTATTTCCAAGCTGCATAATACCTGAGTTTACAAGACCTACAAGCATTACGGTTACTGCCGATGAGCTCTGTATTACTGCTGTAATACCTACTCCAAGCATAAGACTTTTAAAGGGATTCGAAGTCATCTTCATAAGAATGGCTTCCAGCTTTCCTCCTGCAACTCTTTCAAGTCCCTGTGACATAATGTTCATTCCGAACAGGAATAAAGCAAGTCCTCCGAATAACGAAATAAATGAAAATATATCCATGTACGTTTCCTTTCTTTTAAAAAACTATGGTAATGGTTGTACCAGTGTTCAGTTTACTTTCTATCTTTATATTTGCATTATGATAAACTGCACCGTGTTTAACTATGGATAAACCAAGACCTGTACCACCTGTTTCCTTTGAGTGACTCTTGTTTACTCTGTAAAATCTTTCAAATACTCTTTCAAGGTCACTTTCCGGAATTCCGATTCCAGTATCAGCAACTGATACTGCAGGTCTTCCCTCTTCTTTGTAAACACATATTTCAACAGAGCCATCTGGTCTGTTGTACTTAATCGCATTATCACACAGATTATATATAATCTCTCCTAATATCTGATCTACAGCCATAATGCTGTAGTGACTTCCTGTTAAATTTATACTTACATTGTTTCTTTCAGCAACAGGAGTAAGCAGTTCTACTACCTCTTCGCATACTTCAAAAAGGTCTATTTTCTGTTTCTCTGTGCCAACCTTCATTTCATCAAGCTGTGCAAGTTTCAGTATATCTCCTACAAGTCTTATCATTCTCTGGGTTTCATCATAAATTTTACCTGCAAATCGAGGAATATCTTCCTGTTTTGCTATGCCGTTTTTTATGATTTCTGCAAATCCGGAAATAGAAGTCAGCGGAGTTTTCAGTTCGTGAGAAACATTTGCTGTAAACTCTTTTCTAAAGTCTGCTTCCTTTGTTTTTTCATATACATCTATCTGCAGCTTGTCTATTTTATCGTTATACTGCTCGTTCTGTGCTGAAATCTTCTCGATTAAAGGTTTTACCTCTTCAATAAGTTCCGTTTTTTCCGGATTGTTAATATCAATATCATTAACAAGTTTAAGTAGTTTCTTTGACAGATTCGATGCAAGTATAAATGAAATTAATATTGCTAAAAGCAGAATTATAATTACCGGATTCATAAGATTTATAACTACTGCAGGGAAAGTAGGATGTCCTCTTGCAGTTCTTACCACGCTGCCATCATTTAATTTTATTGCACAGGCGATTTCCTTTGTATCGTATTCACCTGTAGGGCTTTCGTGCTGTCCATATCCTGTTTCAAAAGCCTTTATTACCTCAGGCCTGTTTCTGTATTCTCTTCCCTGCTTTGGATTATTAAGAGAACTATAGATTATACTGCCGTCTTCTTTTAGCCATACAACCTCAGTATCATCTTCATCTTCCATTACTTCAAGATATTCCAGGCCGCTTTTCTCAGTCATTTCAACATAGATTTCTGTATCATCATGAAGGGTTATTAAAGCTTCTTTGTCGTTATGATAATAAAGAACTCCGAGAATAAGAATCATACTGGCAATAAAAACAAGAGTTGTAGCCGCAAATACGCTCTTAAATATTCTCTTCTTCATCTGTGCCCTTTCCGAATCTGTATCCTATACCGCGAACGGTTTCTATCATTTTCCCATAATCTCCAAGTTTCTGTCTGAGTGACCTGATATGAACGTCAACAGTTCTGTTTTCCCCGTCAAATCCATATCCCCATACCTTTGTCAAAAGCTGGTCTCTGGTAAAAGGTCTTCCCTGTTTTTCAACAAGAAGGAGCAGCATTTCAAACTCCTTAAGCGTTAATGAAACTTCTTCTCCACCGATTTTCACAAAATGCTCTGATGGTGAAATCACCAGTTCACCTATTCTGTAATCTTCAATATTGTCACTGATTTCTGCTCTTCTTAAAAGTGCTCTTACTCTTGCAATAAGTTCCATCATTCCAAAAGGCTTTGGGAGATAATCATCAGCACCGTAGTCAAGTCCGATAACTTTGTCATATTCAGTTTCTTTTGCTGTAATCATCATTACAGGCACTCTTCTCATCTTTGGCATGGCACGGAGTTTCTTTAATATCTGTAATCCGTCTTCTTCAGGAAGCATAATATCAAGAAGAACCATTCTTGGTCTCTCCTCTTCAAGGACCTTCCAGAATGAAGATGGTTTTTCGAAACCCTTTGTTTCATATCCTGCATTGCCAAGTGTGTAGCATACCAGTTCTCTGATACTGCTGTCATCCTCTACAAAATATATCATATCAGCGCTCTTCCTTTCTTTTACACTTAGAGTCTACTATAGCATGTACTAAATTGCCACCATTTAAATGTTAAATCTATGTAAAGTCTTTAAAATCAGCCATTTCTTATGGTGACCCGACAATAAGTGTGTGCATTAATTATTCAAATATACCAACTATTATTCTGTATCTTTTAGTAACATATGATTATATTATTTTCGAAAAATATTGAACATTTATTTTTTCTGAACTATAATACATAATATATTGTTATGTAAACAGGAGGAACGAAAAATGATTTATTTCAGAAGTGACTATAGCCAGGGTGCTCATCCTAAAATTTTAGATGCTCTTATCAGAACAAATGAAGAACACACTGACGGATATGCAATGGATGATCACAGCTACCATGCTGCAGATATGATTAAAGAATTAATCGGCAGAGATGACTGTGAAGTATATATGATGGTTGGAGGCACACCAACAAATATTATTTCTATAGCTTCAGCTCTTAAACCCTGGGAAGCAGTTGTTGCTCCAAGAACAGGACACATCTACCGTCACGAATGCGGTGGTGTTGAAGCTGCTGGCCACAAGGTTATTCCAATGAACTGTGAAAACGGTAAGCTTACACCAGAACTGATTGAAGAAGCATGGTTAGAATACGAAGATGACCATACTGTAGTTCCTAAGATGGCGTATATTTCACACACAACAGAACTTGGAACAATTTATTCAAAGGCAGAATTAGAAGCTTTAAGCAAGTGCTGTAAAGAACACGATATGTATTTATACATGGACGGTGCAAGACTTGGTGCTGCTCTTACATGTGAAGAAGCCGACCTTACTATTAAAGATATTGCACAGCTTGTTGATGCTTTCTACATTGGCGGAACAAAGAACGGTGCTCTTTTAGGAGAAGCTGTTATTGTATTTGATGATAACATTAACGATCACTACAGATGGATGATTAAACAGAACTGCGGAATGCTTGCTAAAGGCAGACTAATCGGAGTTCAGTTCGAAGCTCTTCTTGAAGGCGGCGAAAACAGTGTTTTCTACGAAATCGGTGCTCACGAAAACAAAATGGCTAAGAAATTAAGAGAAGGTATTGCTGCTATGGGTTATGAATTTAGTGGTAACTCAACAACAAACCAGATTTTCCCTATTATTCCAACTCCAGTAGTAAGAGAATTAGAAAAGGATTTCTTCTTCTATGACTGGGAAGGATATGGTGAAGATTACAGAGTAATAAGACTTGTTACTTCATGGGGAACAACAGAAGCTGACGTTGATGCTTTCTTAGAAAGATTAGCTCAGTTCTAAACAATAGTATCCATTAAGCCGGTTCCGGAAAGGAACCGGTTTTTTTACGTATATTATTAATTTTCCTTGCAAAAGCAGGATTTTGAAGATATAATGCTGCGTAAAGCAATTTCAGAAATCAGGGAGGCATTTATGACAAGACAGGAACAGGCATTAAAATTACACAACGAAGGATATAACTGTGCGCAGTGCGTTGCCTGCGTATTTAACGATATACTAAAAGAAGATGAACAGCTTATTTTCAGAATGACAGAAGCCTTTGGTGCCGGCATGGGATGCACAAAAACATGCGGTGCTGTAACAGCCATGGGCGTTGTAATCGGACTTCTTTCGTCAGACGGCAATATGGAAAAGCCTGCTACAAAAGGACAGACTTACAGACTTATGAGAGCAGCAGTAAAAGAATTTGAAGACAAAAATCAGTCTGTAATATGCCGTGAACTAAAAGGTATAGATACAGGAAAGGTCTTAAGAAGCTGTAACGGCTGTATTGCTGACGCAGTAGAAATCTTAGAAAAGACTATGCTTCCAGAAGAATAGAAAAGATTAACCCGGCAGAATTAACTGCCGGGATTTTTTCAGCCTTTAAGAGCCTTTATTATTGTTTTGAATTTTGGAGTTGTTCCGTAAAGCAGAACCCCCGCCTTATATATCTTTGCAGCAAAGATTCCTGTTATAAATACACCTGCAGCAAGTAGCACAATTGAAATTCCAATCTGAACAATAGGAACATTGCCCATGGCTATTCTTGCGAACATTGCCATAGGTGATGTAAATGGTACAAAGGAGCAGATTTTCATTGCCATGTTTTCTATATTTCCAGAACTTATGGAAACAACTACTACAATGAAAGCCATTACAAACAGTAATACCACCGGGGTAACAAGCGTATTTACATCCTCAATTTTAGATGCAAGTGAGCTTATTGCTCCAAAGAGAAATCCATATATAAAGAAGCCAAGTACAAAGAAAACCATCATATATACCAGGAGTTCTACAGGAATATCAAATATTGAATCCACTATAGCGTCTGACTCCCAGCTCTCCCCTATTACTTTGTAAAGTATAAGTGAATATCCAAAGATCACTGTCATCTGAATAAGACCAGCAAGGCATGATGCAATAACTTTTCCAAACATCATGCTTACAGGTTTTGCACTGGTAATTAAAAGTTCCATTGCCCTTGAACTTTTTTCTGAAGCAACGCTCATGGCAACCATCTGTCCGTAAATGAGGATTACCATATAAAGTGCAAAAATCATAATATATGTATAGAAGAAATTATGCATCTGATCTTTGCCTAATTTCTCCACACTGCCTTCAGGCGTAAAGGACAGAATCTGCGCTGACTGTTCTTTAGAAATTCCACCTTCAGCCATCATCTCAGTCTGATAACTAAGTTTCAGGATTTCCCTTACAGCTTTTTCATTTGAATCATACATGGAAAGGTCGTCTACATAGTATGTATACGAATGTGCATCGTCTATTACAAATGCGCATTCAGCTTTCCCCTTTTTAATTTCTTCCTTTATTTCCTCTTCATTTTTATGAGAGACAATAACCTTGTAGTCTCCAAAAGTTTCTTTAAAAATCCCTTCCATTCCGGGAACTTTACTCGAAAGAATCATTATTTCTTTTGAAGAATCTCCTTCACCGATATTATCATCTGCATTTTCTGTTATAGTGCTATGGTCTTTAGAATCACCTTTTACTGCATCTTTTACTACCGGGAAGCCAATAGCTATGCTTGAAAGCAGAAGGATGATTATAGTTGAAATAATAAACACCTTATTGTGAAAATATGCTGATAGCTCGAATTTTAAAATGGTCCTAAACTGTTTCATTTTTCTCTTCCTCCCTGTCTCCTGCATATTCCACAAAGATGTGGTTAAGTGATGGTTCAAACACCTTTATTTCATCTACATCATAGTTGTCAGCAATGTATTTCATTGCTTCCCCTTTCTTATCTGCTGATGGCAGTGTAAAAAGAAGAGTTTCTTCATCCATGTGTGATATGTTTTCTGAAAGAGCCTTTTCTATAAGGTCTATATCCTTTCCTTTTATTACAAGCTTGTTTCTCTCGTAGCTTTTCTTAATTGCATTAAGATCACCTGATATAGCGATTTTACCGTTATTAAGAATTGCAATATCGTCACAGAACTCTTCTATATAGTTCATCTGATGGCTTGAGAAAAGAACGATTTTTCCTTTTTCTATTTCGCTCTTTACTACGTCCTCAAGAAGTTTTGCATTAACAGGATCAAGACCTGAAAACGGTTCATCCAGAATGAGAATGTCAGGATTATGTGATACTGCCGTAATAAGCTGTATTTTCTGCTGATTTCCCTTTGACAGAACCTCCAGTTTCCTGTTCCTGTATTCCATCATTCCTAGACGTTCCAGCCAGTAATCTACTGCTGCTACAGCTTCTTTCCTGCTCATACCTTTAAGTTCAGCAAAATATATAAGCTGCTCTGCAATTTTTTTCTTGGAGTAGAGTCCTCTTTCTTCGGGAAGATACCCTATTTTCACCCTGCTATATTCTATAGGTTTTCCATCAAGAAATATTTCACCGCTGTCAGCTGGAAACACATCCATAAGAATTCTGATACTTGTGGTCTTACCTGCTCCGTTTCTTCCAAGAAGTCCGTATGCTCTTCCGCTTTCTGCAGTAAATGAGACATTATCAAGGACCTTCTTTGTACCGAAGCTTTTGCATATATTCCGTATTTCTAACTTCATTTTTTCCCCTTTCTAAAATACCTGCCTGAAAATATTTTCCCCATTATACTACTTATATAAAGCGTGTCAATAGAAATTTTCTAATAATTCTCCGAGAATTATTGACATATGTTATTAATAGCAGTATACTGAAAATGTAGTTAATAACATATGCCATTAACTACAGAAAGGAAGCATTAAAATGAAATTAGCAATTCCTGTTGATGAACAGAATATTAATACAACAGTTTGTATGTCATACGGAAGAACACCTTTCTTCATGATATATGATACAGATAAGAAAGAAGCTTTATACCTTGATAACAGCGCCATAAGTGCCATGGGAGGGGCCGGAATCAAAGCTTCACAGAGCCTTGTTGATGCAGGCGCAGAAGCTGTTCTTACACAGCGCCTTGGAGAAAATGCAGCAGAAGTTCTGGGCGCTGCTGGTATTTCCATTTACAAAACAGTTCACGAAAAAGCATTAGATAACGTAGAAGCTTTTGAAAGAGAAGAACTTGAAATCTTAACAGATATTCACCCTGGTTTCCACGGCAGCCACTAAGGAGAACACAATGAAATTAGCAGTACTAAGCGGTAAAGGCGGCACAGGTAAAACCTTCGTGTCAGTTAACCTTGCAAAAGCAGCCGAAAAAGCCTTTTACCTTGACTGTGACGTAGAAGAACCTAATGGTCACCTGTTTCTCAGACCAGAAGAAACAGAAAGTCACAAAGTATATACATACATTCCATCTTTTGACAAAGAAAAATGTACAGGATGCAGAGCCTGCGTTGACTTCTGTCACTTTAACGCTCTCGCATTTATCTTTGAAAAACCTGTAGTTTTCCCTGAAGTCTGTCACTCATGCGGAGGATGCAGCCTTATGTGCCCTGCAGGAGCTGTAACAGAAGAACCAAAAGAAACAGGTCAGGTAATAATTGGAAAGCACAAAGATATTACTACAGTTACAGGCATGCTTAACATCGGAGAAGCTTCAGGAGTTCCTGTTATTGCAGATGTACTTTCTAAAGTTCCATCTGATGATACACCTGTAATTATTGACTGTCCTCCAGGCAGCGCATGTTCAGTCATGGAAAGCATAGGTCTTGCAGACTACTGCCTTATTGTGGCAGAACCAACAGCCTTCGGACTTCATAATTTTAAAATGGTTTACGAACTGGTACAGGTCCTTAAGAAGCCATTTGGTGTAGTAATCAACAAAGCAACTGACGGAAACACAATTATTGAAGAATTCTGCAGAAAAGAAAACATTCCTGTTCTCTGCAGAATTCCATACAAAAAAATAACTGCCCAAAACGGAGCAGTTGCAAAAATAGCATCAGACACTGATGAAGAATTAAAGAAAGTATTTGAAGATCTCTACAGAAAACTTAAGGAGGTGACATCATAGTGAAACAGTTACTTATCTTAAGCGGTAAAGGTGGAACAGGTAAAACAACTACCTCTGCATCATTTATAGCCTTTGGAAATGCAAAAACCTTTGCTGACTGTGATGTAGACGCCCCAAACCTTCACCTTGTAACAAGTGCTGAAGGAGAGAAACAGGCATCACCTTTTATGGGTTCACAAAAGGCATTTATTAATAAATCAGACTGCACCGGCTGTAATGCCTGTCTTAACAGTTGCAGATTTAATGCAGTTATTCCCCATGAGGGCTACTGTGAAATAAATGCTCTTACCTGCGAAGGCTGCGGAGTATGCCAGGCAGTGTGTCCTGCTGAAGCCATAACAATGGACGATGATATTGCAGGAGACCTGATGCTTTATAAAGGTTCAAAAACATTTTCAACTGCAAAGCTTAAAATGGGAAGAGGAACTTCAGGAAAGCTTGTTGCTGAAGTAAAAAAATCCATGAAAGAAAATTCAGATGCAGGAGATAATGATATAGCTGTTATTGATGGTTCACCAGGAATAGGATGTCCTGTAATATCATCAATCAGTGGCGTGGATATGGTGTTAATTGTAGCAGAACCATCATTTTCAGGAATAAGCGACATGAAGCGTATTCTTGAAACATGTAAAGTGTTCCAGACAAAGACAGCAGTCTGCGTTAATAAATATGACACATCTCTTTCTAATACAGAGGAAATCGAAGAATTCTGTAAAGAAAATGGCGTGCCATTTACAGGAAAAATCCCATATGACCCTTCTGTTCCAGAAGCAGTTAACATGGGAAAATCCATTGCAGAAACTGAGTGTCCTGCTCAGTCTGCACTAAAAGAAGTATACAATGAAGTAATGAATTTATTAAAATGAAAAGGAGAATTATTATGAGAATTGCAGTAGCATGTATGGGAGAAACAGTAGCACAGCACTTTGGTCACTGTGAAAACTTTAATTTCTATGACACAGAAGCAGACAAAATCGTTAATGTAGAATCAGTTCCAAACCCTGGACACAAACCTGGATTTTTACCTAACTTCCTTGCTGATAACGGCGCAGAAGTAATTATTTCCGGAGGTATGGGCGGCGGCGCTGTTGATATCTTCAACTCAAGAAATGTAGAAGTAATTATGGGAGCAGCTGGAGATGCAAAAGCAGCAGTAGAAAAATACTTAGCTGGAGAATTAGTTTCAACAGGTTCAGTCTGCCACAAACATGAACACGCTGATGAATGTGGAGAACATCACCACGAATAATAACCTTACTTAATATTTAACCGGATGCATATGTATCCGGTTTTTTATAATATAGGAAATATCGATTAAAAGAGATATTTCCGTATATTTCAAAGAAAGTACCTTGGCGTTGTCACCTTAAAAGGTGACATGAGGATACAGAAAAACAAAGTTTTTCGTAGTATCCTCTTTTTTTATTGCAATGGAACAGGTTAAAACTGGTTAAAAGAGGATTCTGCCCTGGCATATTTCCTGTTTTTAAATGGATTCCTTCTTCTTTTCGTTCTCTTTGCACATTCCTTCACTGGTATGTTTTTTGCTTTATCATATATACATAAAGTATTAAACAGGGAGGATGCAATGGAAAAAAGAATTGGAGTTCTTGGTGGCATGGGTTCTGCAGCTTCAGAAACATTTTACAAGCTTACTATTGACATGACAGAAGCAGAATGCGACCAGGATTATATGGATATGATAATTTACAGTGATTCTGGAATGAAAGACAGAACAAGGGCTATTCTCGAAAAAGACTATACCGAAGTAAGTGAACGAATTCTGGGAGATATTGAGCTTCTTGAAAAAAGCGGCTGCGAAGCCATAGGAATTACATGTAATACAGCTCACTTCTTTGTAGACCTTCTTGGTGACCGCATAAAGGTCAGAGTAGTTCATATGATCAGGGAGACCGTTAACTTTATTAACTCCAGATTCCCCGGAGGTAAAATTGCAATTCTTGCCACAGATGGCACCATAAAAACAGGTCTTTATGAGAACTACCTTAAGGATGCAGGCCTGGAACCTTATATTCCTTCTGAAGAAATTCAGAAAAAAGTCATGTACGAAATCTACGGCTGTATTAAGGCTGGTAAACCTGCCGATATGGAAGTATGGAATCAGATTGACAAAGCCATAAAAGACCAGGGATGCTGCGCTGCCATATTAGGCTGCACTGAACTATCTGTAATTAAAGACAGAAACTCATTATCAGCATACTACGTGGATCCTATGAGAATACTTGCATCAAAACTTATAGAGATTTCAGGAAAGAAAATAAAAGAAGACGCAATCAGCTGACTTTATATTTCTGACACATAAAAAAACAGCAGTAGTACATCAGTACCCTGCTGTTTTTTCTTTAGTCATTATTTCTGTTATTTATATATTCCAGGCCTTTTTCGGTAATTCTCGTACCTGCTCTTCCTGGTAAAACATCTATACAGCCTTTCTGCTGAAGGTTATGAAGTACTACTCTGAGCTTGCCATCACTTATACTTATATCCCTGCTGTTTAGTGCATTTAATATGCTGTTTCTTCCTATGCCGTGGAATGGCTGAGTATTGGTGCTTATTAAATCTAATACAATATCTTCAATATTCTCATTAATATTTAAACCTTTACACTTCAATTCATTACCCTGGATTCCACTTTTACAGTTTTTCTCAAGATAATCAGGAAATCTTCCAAGTGTCTTGTAGTAAGTTACCACATTCTGAAGTTCTCTTATGTTTCCTGGCCAGTCGTAAGAAATCATAAGTTTACGTTGTTCTCTGTTAAGATTATTAAAGCTTTCCCCCATAAACTTTTCTGCAAGAGGAAGAATATCATCTCTTCTTTCCTTTAATGATTTAAGGTTAAGAGGTATTACATTGAGACGATAATATAAGTCATCTCTGAAGTTGCCTTTTTTCACTTCATTTTCCAGGTCTGCATTTGTAGCTGCAATAATTCTTACATTGACATTTACAACTTTATCGCTTCCAATTCTTATAATCTGTCTCTCCTGAATAGCTCGAAGAAGTATGGTCTGCAGGTTATGGGAAATATTACCTATTTCGTCAAGGAAAAGTGTACCATCATTTGCCTGCTCAAAATACCCGATTTTTCCGTTCTTCTGAGCACCTGTAAAGGAACCTTTTTCATAGCCAAACAGTTCGCTTTCTATAAGGGTTTCTGGTATGGCTGCACAGTTAACTGCAATGAAAGGTCCTCTTTTTCTTTCGGAATAATTATGAATTGACTGGGCAAGTAGTTCCTTTCCCGTTCCGCTTTCTCCAAGAATAAGCACTGTATTATCTGTCTTTGCAATTTCTTTTGCCATGCTTATGCATTCCTTCATGGCTTCTGATTCGTATACTATATCAGCAAAGCTGTACTTTGCCACAAGACCTTTCTTAACGACGGTGTTTTTCAGTATGGCCTCCATATCACGAAGTGTTCTTTCATTTCTGAAGCCTAGTATATATCCTATGGTCTCATCCACAAGTTTAACCTTGGTCTTTTCGAAAAGGTAGCTTTCTTCATTTATTACCATAGGATAGTCTCTGTATTCCTCTTCATCATATATGACAGATTCTGCAGAATAATCAAACCTTGTCTGTTTCTTAAGTGGAAAGATTTTTTCTGCTTCCTGATTGTAGTCAACAATGGTAAAGTTGTTGTCAACCATAATAATTCCCTGAGAAGAATGATCAATTACCTTGTTAAGCAGCCTGTTTCTGAGGCATGCTTCAAAATAGTTTTCCTGATAAGACCTTGTTTCATGAATAAAATCAGCCGAATATCTTATAATATTTCTGTTAATCATATCATTATCAAGCTCAAGTACTTTCATTAGTGAGAAAAGCGTTGCAAAACTGATTTCCCTGAAACCTATATTAATTACATGTTCCACATTATCAGGTACAAGATTCATTTCATTAGGAGTTATGGCATACTTAATACTACTGCCTTTAAGGCTGTTTTCACCACCGTTATATGGAATATAGTTAAGATTGTTTATACCTAACTCACAGAGCATATATATGGTTTCTATTTCTGTGTCATATGAGTCGTTAACAACCAGAACATCCTCTCCCTTTGGTATGCTTATCATCTTTGGCAGAACAGCTTTTCTTATGCTTCTCTTAAGGGTGACAACTTTTGTATAATTACCAATGTTATCTTTAAGCCCGAACATCATATCTTCGTGTACAAGTAAGTAGGCGTCTGCATAAATCTTTTCGTTTCTTTCGATTTCATTAGAAAAATATGACTTCATAGTAATATAGTCACCGAAAATACTCTGAAGAGCATCATTAATATATTCTATAATGTCTCTGTTCTCTCTGTTTCTGTATAAAACCGCAATTGTTTTCATTTTTTCCCCTCGTGTATTACTTTAGTACAGTTATCTTGATTATAGCACATTTCTATTCCCTTGCACCCTTTATTTATACGCAAAATGCCTCAGTCTTAAAAAAGTGAGGCATTTTACACTGGCATTATATATATATTTTTTTAGAGAGTAGGATCTGCACATTTTTTTACTGCTTCTGCAACAACCTTTACAACTCTGCTGTCAAAAGCATCTGGAAGTACATAGTCTTCATTTAGTTCATCGTCTGAAATTACTGATGCAATGGCTTTTGATGCTGCAACTTTCATTTCCTCTGTTATTTTTGAAGCTCTGCTATCTAATGCTCCTCTGAAGATTCCAGGGAATGCAAGCACATTGTTAACCTGATTTGGAAAATCAGATCTTCCTGTTCCAACAACTGCTGCTCCTGCTTTCTTTGCAACATCTGGCATTATTTCCGGAACAGGATTACTCATGGCAAATACAATAGGATCTTTTGCCATACTCTTTACCATGTCTTCTGTAATTATTCCAGGTGCTGATACACCTACTACAATATCTGCACCCTTAATTATATCTTCCAGTTTTCCCTGAAGATTATTTTTATTTGTAATCTGAGCCATCTTTTCCTGCTCTGGATTATTATATGGCGCTCCTCTGTAAATTGCACCCTTGCTTCCGCATAGTATTACATCTCCAAAACCCATATTTTTTATCATTTTTCCAATGGATATGCCTGCTGCACCTGCTCCGCATATTACTATTTTAAGGTCACCCATGGTTCTTCCTGTTACTTTACATGCATTTAAAAGACCTGCACATGTTATAATTGCTGTGCCATGCTGATCATCATGAAAAACAGGAATACTGCACTTCTCAATAAGGGCTCTTTCTATTTCGAAACATCTTGGAGCACTTATATCCTCCAGGTTAATTCCTCCAAAACTGTCTGATATGCTGTAAACAGTATTAATAATAGTTTCTGTATCTTTTGAATTAATGCAGACTGGTACAGCATCAATTCCCGCAAAAGTCTTAAACAGTGCGCATTTTCCTTCCATTACAGGCATGCCTGCCTTAGGACCTATGTCTCCAAGTCCAAGCACTGCTGTTCCATCTGTAATTACTGCAACAGTATTTCCCTTACCTGTATACTTATAAACAAGATTTTCATCTTCAGCTATTTTAAGGCATGGTTCTGCAACACCAGGAGTGTATGCAATTGCAAGCTCTTCTCTGTTAGTAACAGGTGCTTTTGATTCTACTGAAAGTTTGCCCTTCCATTCTTCGTGCTTTTTAAGTGCAATTTCTTTCTGATCCATTTTCTTCTCCTTAATTACTTTTCTTCTTTCTTTTCAAAACGTTTTGTAAGTACTGATACATCAAGCAGTTCTTCTACTTTTTCTTCTGTCATACCCTTTGCCTTTGCATCTTCAATTACAGGGATTCCCTTATACAGGAAGTCCTTTGCAATTTCTGCTGCTTTCTTGTATCCGATTACAGGGTTAAGTGCTGTAATAAATGCTGTGGAATTATTTAACAGGTCTTTACAGATTTCCGGATTAGCCTCAATTCCTTCAATGCAGTTATGAGTAAATGTATCTACTCCTCCAGAAAGCATTACCATGGAATCGTAGATTCTGTCGAAAACTACTGGTTCAAATGCATTAAGTTCAAGCTGTCCTGCTTCGCATGCCATGGTTACAGTCATGTCATTACCTATAACTCCGAATGCACACTGATTTAGTACTTCAGGAATTACAGGATTGATCTTTCCAGGCATAATTGAAGAACCGTTCTGTTTTGCAGGAATAGTGATTTCTCCTAAACCTCCTCTTGGACCTGAGCTCATAAGACGTATATCATTTGCCATCTTTGACAGGCTGATTGCACATGTCTTAATTGCAGAAGATACTACTGAGAAACAGTCAATATTCTGAGTACCATCAACAAGATTATCACATCTTCTGATTTCAAGACCTGTAGTCTTACCAAGGTTTTCAATAATTGTATCAAAATATGTATAAGGAACGTTAATACCTGTACCTACTGCTGTTGCACCCATGTTTACTGCAAGAAGTTCATTAAGACCTCTTTCTATTCTCGCTTCATCTCTTCTTACTACTGTGGCATAAGCTTTGAATTCCTGTCCAAGAGTAATAGGAACAGCGTCCATAAGCTGTGTTCTTCCAAGCTTCATAACATTGCTGAATTCTCTGCTTTTATCCTCTAATGTATCTCCCAGAACCTTTAGTTTTTCAAGCAGGGTCTGACCTGTAATGTACAGTGCAATTTTTACTGATGTAGGATAAACATCATTTGTTGACTGTGACATATTTACATGATCATTTGGATGACAGAATTCGTACTGGCCTTTTTCTTTTCCAAGTTTTTCTAATGCAATATTTGCTACTACTTCGTTGGCATTCATGTTACTTGAAGTTCCTGCTCCTCCCTGAATAGGGTCTAGGATGAACTGATCATGGAATTTTCCATCAACAATATCATTACATGATGCAATAATAGCATTTCCTATATTTTCATCAAGAAGATCTGCTTCCATATTTGACATTGCACATGCCTTCTTTATATTTGCAAGAGCAACAATCTGGCTTTCTGGAAGTCTTCTTCCTGTAATTCTGAAATTCTGATGAGCTCTTAGTGCCTGTATGCCATAATATGAATCAGCTGGTACGTTTCCACTTCCTACTGAGTCACTTTCAATTCTGTAATTCATTTTCTTCCTCCTTCTTGGTCTCTTGACCTTTCGCTGTATCAATTATATAATCAGGTTACAATATATGCAAATACATATAATCAAATATGTATTATATTATTTTTATTATATAGGAGGGACCTATGTTCGATAAGCGAAACTACTTTTACCATGTGTATAAAGAACACAGTTTTTCTAAGGCTGCCGAGAAGCTTTACATATCCCAGCCTTCTTTAAGCGCCATTATTACCCGCGAAGAGAAAAAAATAGGAAGTCCTGTTTTTGACAGAAGTACCAATCCTGTTTCTCTTACTCCCATTGGTGAAAAATACATTTCCTGCTGCGAGCAGATTTTCAGGATTGAAGACGACTTTCACAATTTTCTCCATTCCACAGAGGAACTTGTTACAGGTAATCTCTGCATTGGAAGCAGCCACGTTTTCATCTCAACCATACTTCCAGAAATAATTTCGGAGTTTGGAAAAGCTTATCCATCTGTCCATCTAGAAGTAGTTGACCTTGACAGCGATGATCTTAAGAAAGAACTGCTAAACGGCACTCTTGACCTTATTATTGACAACAACAGGCTTGAAAAAAACATTTCCGAAATCTATCCACTTGGTTCAGAATGTCTTCTTCTTGCACTTCCCAAGCATCACCAGATAAATGAGCAGCTGAAAAAAGAAAGACTTACCTTTGATGACATAGAAAACAATCTGCATTTAAGCAGCCATATTCCCGCCATAGACCTTTCCAGGCTTAAGGATATTCCTTTTGTTACAATGCAGAAAGGTTATGATACACGCGCCCGCATGGATCAGATTCTTAAAGATGCATCTGTTACTCCTCATATAATTTTTGAAATGAACCAGCTTGCCGGTATTTTCAGTATAATATCTTCTGGAATAGGAGCCTCCGTTATAAGTGATACCTTAATAAAGAAATCACCTTTTACATCAGTGCAGCTCTACTATTACAAAATAAATCATCCTTCTGCCCTGAGACCTGTATTCATTCAGAAGAAGAAAAACCGTTATCTTACACCACCAATGAACGAATTTATACGTATTGCAAAGTCATGTCATACGCTTACCCTTTAACATATTTACCAAATCGCTGAAGATCTTTTCAGCGATTTATTTTTCCTTATGGAAAACAATATCACTAACAAGCGGTTCAAATCTTACTCTTAATCCTGTAATTTTTTCATTACAGTCTTCTATGAACTCTAATGGCAGCGTAAAAGTAATAATATCCTCCTTAAAACCTTCAATTTTATAAGGATTTGAAACATATGCTTTTAGTTCATATTCTTCATTACGGTATTTCATAAAAAGCTTTCCCTGCTCTTCTCTTATACTTATTCTTCCATATCCTTTATTAAAATAAATGCCTGTAACACCTTCCGAAATATTTCTGCTTTCTTTAACTGCGCCACTGTACAGTTCACCATAAAGGTCCCAGTCACAGTCTCTGTAAGTATCTGCATTTATTTCTGTATCCTTTCTGAATACAGAAACCCAGTCTTTCTTTTCAAGGCCAAGCAGTTCATCAATAATTTCGTATGCAAGAATATGAAGAACTGAAACTGATGGAGAATGAAGGTTCATCATAAGAGCAACTCCCACCTTATCATCAGGAAGAAACATCTGCATTGAGCTGAAACCTTCGATTTTTCCCATATGTTTTACTATTCTGTGTCCTCTGTACATTCCAGGCTGCCAGCCCATGGCATATCCTTCTGTAGGATACAGACCTTGGTCATTTCCAAGCGCATCCTCATAATCCACAAGTTTTGCATGCATTCCTCTGAACAGTTCTTCTGAAAGAAGTCTTTCCCCTTCAGAAGTTTTCCCTTCGTTAATAAGGAAAGTAAGCCATTTTGCCATATCCCTTGCATTAGATACTACAGATGCAGCAGGAGATACGGAATCAAGGTTCCAGTATTTAAGCTCTGTCAGCTTTCCATCTACATACTGATAAGGTCTTGCTATATATCTGTCCTTAACAGTATCTTCGTAGGAAGAATATGAGAAAAACATTTTCAGAGGATCAAGCAGATATTCCCTTAAAATATCAGGCCACTTCTTCCCGGTTACCTGTTCTGCTAAAGCTCCCAGAACAGAATACATAATATTGCTGTACTCCGCCTTCTGTCTCAGCTCTGCATTAGGTTCAAGATATCTGAAATCCTTAATAAATTCTGACAGTGTTTTATCATTTGGCCATATGGCATCGTGACCACCAAGACCGCTTGAATGGCACAGAATATCCTTAATTGTAAGGTTCTTTTCTGTATATTCATCCTTCATCTTAAAGTCATGCAGATATTCTGTTACCGGCCTGTCATATTCCAGCAGGCCCTTTTGTACAAGCATGGCAATTACTGCCGATGTCATCGCCTTTGAACATGATGCAATCAGAAAATCAGTACAGTCATCACATGGAATATTATCTTTTACATTACTTATCCCATATCCTTCTGAGAAAGATTCACCGTCCCTGACAACACTTATGGCCATGGCTGGAATCTGCCAGAACTTCATTTCTTCTTCTATTCTTTTTTTACTTATATTTATCACAGTATCATCTCCTTAACTTTTATTTATATCCTATGCAATATCAGTACCACAAAAAAATATAAAGTATACGCTTCATTTCATTAAAATATTGTTGTTAATAGGTTTTATCAGGCTAAAAATGGGTTAAATATATAAATCATATTTAATATTTGAAATAATGCACCGGCTTTTTTCCTTTTTTATGGCTGTTTTTCCTTCTCTGATTTTTGGCATTACTTTTGCTTTAGCATAAAAGAAAAAATAAGGAGGACAGAAAAATGCATAAAAATGAAGCACCAGTTTCTAATGAAGGCACCTTAAAACAGGAAATAGGTCTCTTCGGTGGAATCAGTATTATTGGTGGAATCATGATAGGTTCTGGTATTTTCTATCTTGGTTCTTACGTTCTTCAGAGAACAGACATGTCCATGGGACTTGCTCTTCTCTGCTGGGTTATAGGCGGTATTGTATCAATTCTCGGAGGTCTCTGCTTTGCTGAACTTGGAGCTGCAAGACCCGCAGCCGGAGGAATGGTAGTATATATGAACGAAGCTTACCATCCGGTAGTAGGCTACATGTTTGGTTTTACAAGCTGGCTTTTATCTGGAGCAGGATCAATTTCTGCACTTGCCATTGCACTTCCAACAGCACTGAAAGGATATTTTGATTTATCTGAGTTTGCTATTAAAGCAATTGCAATTATTCTCATACTTGCTCTTACGGGGTATAACTGTCTTGGAATAAAACAGGGCACCATACTTCAGAATATTTCCATGGTAGCAAAAATAATTCCTATTGTAGCAATTATTCTTGCAGCTCTTGTAAGTGGAAAAGAATCTCCTGATTTATCACTTGTTCCAGCAGGTGGCGATGCATCCTTTGGCAGCATGATCGGAATGATTGCTTTTGCAACAGTAGCAACACTATGGGCATATGAAGGCTGGACAAATCTTAACTCAGTTGCAGAAGAAATGAAGAATCCTGCCAAAAATCTTCCACGCGCACTTATTATAAGTATTGGTTTAATCACCCTTATTTACGCACTGTTTAACTTTGCAATTTACAAAGTTTTACCTCATGACGAAGTGGTAACAATGATTAACAATGACAACCTCTATCTTGGTACAGAAGTAGCGAAGAGAGTATTTGGAGGTTTCGGAGGCATTCTTGTATTAGCAACTATGATTATTGCCATGTTCAGTGCTTTAAACGGCATGATTATGGCTTTCCCAAGAAACTACTTTGCCATGGCAAGAGATGGTCATTTCTTTAAGAACCACGCATACATTAACCCTAAGACAAATGTTCCTACAATTTCATTAATGTCTCAGGCATTCATTGCATGTGTTCTCGTACTTATGAGAAACCTTGACCAGCTTACATCTCTTGTTGTATTTGCCGGAATGCTGTTTAATGTACTTACAGTAGGCGCTGTAATTATATACAGAAAGAAATATCCTGACCTTAAGAGACCGTATAAGGCATGGGGTTATCCTGTAACTGTTGTTATTACAATCCTTCTATTTACAGGCCTTATGATTAATACATTAATTGAAGATCCTGTAACTGCATTAATCGGACTTGTTGTTCCAGCTTTAGGCGCATTAGTATATTTTCTATTTGACATTAAATTAAAAAAAGAACAGAATAATAAATAAGTTATACTTTAGAGAGGTGGCCAGAATATGGGAATTCCAAATAACAGTAAAATCAAATTAAGAAGAAAGTTCAGAAAGGGAGAACTCAATCTGATTACAGATGTTCCTGGTGTAAAGGTAGGCCAGGTAACTATTACAGATTCAGAGAAAAACGTACATACAGGTGTAACAGCTATTCTTCCAAGAGAAGGAAACATTTTCAGAAATAAGGTTCTTGCAGGAACTTCTGTAATTAACGGTTTCGGTAAAAGCGTAGGTCTTGTTCAGATTGATGAGCTTGGTACTATTGAAACTCCGATTATTATGACAAACACCTTTGGAGTTGGAACTGCTCTTAATGCTCTTACAAAATATATGTTAGATGAGAACCCCGAAATAGGAGTATCCACAGGAACTGTTAACTGTATTGTTACAGAATGTAATGATGGAGAAATAAATGATATAAGGGGTATGCATGTTACAGAAAAAGACGTGATTGACGCTATTTCAAATGCTGACCTTACTTTTGAAGAAGGTGTGGCAGGCTCAGGCACAGGAATGATCTGTATGGACATGAAAGGTGGAATCGGTTCTGCTTCAAGAGTTCTGGAAATTGAAGGAAAAGACTACACCATTGGTGCAATTCTTATGTCCAACTTCGGAATGAAAGGAAACTTAAGAATTAACGGTACTCCTGTAGAAGACAGATTTGCTCTTAATGACGGACCTGAAAAAGGTTCCTGCATCATAATTATAGGTACTGACATTCCTATGAACGAAAGACAGCTTCGCAGAGTTGCAAAACGCGCAACAGTCGGACTTGCAAGAACAGGCTCATTCCTTGGTAACGGCAGCGGAGATATTGCCATTGCTTTTTCAAACGGTAACACAGTACCTCATTTTACTGATAAAAAAATATTAGAGGTCAGAATGTATAATGACGATAAAATCGATGATATTTTCGAAGCTACAGCTGAAGCTGTGGAAGAATGCGTAATAAGTTCACTTTATCATGCAGAAACAGTAACAGGAATACGTAACAAGAAAGTATTATCTTTAAAGGAGAATTACGGTGAAAGTATTTATTAGTGCTGACATAGAAGGAATTACAGGAGTAACAAGCTGGGACGAAACACTTCCCGGGGAGCGGGGATACGATGCAGCCTGTGAGCAGATGAACAAAGAAGTTGCTGCAGCCTGCAGAGCTGCTATGGACCTTGGCTATGATGTTGTCGTTAAAGATGGTCACGATGCTGCCCTGAACCTTGACATTAACAGTCTCCCATCTGGAGTTTCGCTTATTCGTGGCTGGATGACTTCACCAGATTCAATGATGGGTGGACTTGACGAAAGTTACCAGGCAGCAATGTACATTGGTTATCATTCCCCAGAAGGATCAGACACAAGCTGCCTTGCTCACACCATTGAACACGGTGACTTTAACTGGATTAAACTGAACGGAGAACTTGCTTCAGAATTTACACTTAACAAGCTGATTGCTGACTCTTACGGAGTTCCATCTGTTTTTCTTTCCGGAGACAGAGGAATATGCCATATGGCAGAAGAACAGTCTGCAGGCATAGTTACAGTGGAAACAAAAGATTCTGTAGGTGGCTCAACCTGGAACAGACCTCCTGAAACAGTTATTCAGGATATATACAGCAAAGTAAAAGAAGCCTTACAGAAAGACATTGCTGTAAAGCCTCTTGAAGAGGAATATACAATTACAATTAACTTTAAAGAGCATCGCAAAGCAAGAAACGCATCATGGTATCCAGGCGCAGTAAAGCTTGACAGTAATACTGTGGAATATACTGCTAAGACACCATTTGAAATGCGTGTTGCTCAGATGTTTATGACAGGACTTTAAGAAGTCAACTACCCACGACCTAAAGGTCATGGGCTTGTAACTGCCCAGTCGTACT
>SAMEA104404100__coassemble_603_pt1 | contig 38001 bp, 31 predicted proteins | sample SAMEA104404100__metabat2_high_PE_036 | metagenome-assembled genome bin SAMEA104404100 (sample SAMEA104404100) | Balaenoptera acutorostrata | reverse complement strand
TATGGGAGTATCATTAAAATCATGGTATAAACTGATTCTTAAGTTATTTGCAATGGTATTTGCATTACAGTGCATATTAATGGTTGTTGGTATTGCTATTGGAATTTAATTATACTGAAACATCAATAGGCGGGAAAACCCGCCTATTGTAAGTTTCTATACTATATGGTGTAAATTTAACTGATATGTCATAATAATTTTAATTTATCTTTTTAACCATGGTTCCCCTTGGTTTCTTATCTCTGATTTCCTGTTGTCTTTGCCATGATAATTTCCTCCAATAAACGAGTTCTACATACGGTATACCTGAATCGTATGGTTTCGAGCAAGAAAATAAATCACATATTTTTATACATTCCTGCGAGAAAATTGATTTTCAGATTAACATTTCCATAGAAAGAGTCATTTTTTTTACCTGAGCGACGAGCATGTTGTGATGAAAAAAACTTTTTTGAAAACATGAATATGGATAGACCGTCTGTGCAGAAATATAATTGAAGGGCAAACAGTGTATCGGACATAACTGCAAAAGCTCTTGGAGTTACACGTGATTACATTAAAACAAGGAGTTCTGTGGATACTTTTTTTATAAGGAAATCAAAGAAAAATCTTTTTTGCACTGCTTATGAAAAATATTTTTCGTAAACTAAACTTTGAGTTTATTTTTTTCATAAAGTGTGATATACTTCAAAACAGATAAGAAAATCAGGAGGAATCAAATGGAAAAGATTTTGGACAGAGTAAGAAAAGTAATTAAGGATAATATTAAAGAATTTGAATACATAAGCGATTATATTTTTAAAAATCCTGAATTAAGTGGAGAAGAGTATAAAGCGGCAGAATTTCTTTCTGAAACATTAAAAGAAAATGGATTTAAAGTCTGTTTTCCATTAGAACATGTTCCAACGGCTTTCGTTGCAGAATATGGTGACAGAAAAAAATCTGATTTTGTAGTTGCTTTTCCTGCAGAATACGATGCTTTACCAGGATATGGTCCAGATGGTGAACCAGGTCATGCGTGCGGACATAACTGGATTGCAGCAACCATGTGTGGCTGTGGAATTGTTTTATCAAAGTTTGCTGAAGAAACGGGAATTATTGTAAAAGTTATAGGAACTCCTGCAGAAGAAACTTTAGGCTCTAAGTATGATTTATGTGAAGCCGGTATCTTTGATGATGTTAACATAGTACTTCAGGCACATCCAGCAGAAGCAAGCTGCCTGGAAACTAAAACACTTGCTTTAAATTCTATGGAATTTACTTTTCACGGAAAAGCAGCTCATGCAGCACAATTTCCAGAACTTGGAATAAATGCTTTAGATGGTGTATTACATCTTTTTAGCGGAATAAACTCTTTAAGGCAGCATGTAAGAAGTGATGTGAGAATCCATGGAATCATAACTGCAGGTGGTGAAGCTCCTAATGTTGTACCTGACTTTGCACAGTGCAGATTTCATATAAGGGCAGCAGATAAAAAATATCTGAATGAAGTAAAGGCAAAAATTATTGGAATTGCAAAAGGTGCATCAGAAATGACAGGCGCTGATTTAGAATACAGAGAATATGAAAATCCTTATGACGATATAAGAAATAACCATGAACTTATAAATTGCGTACAGCATCACCTTGAGACTGCCGGAATTTCTGATTTTGTACCAGGACATAAGTATGATACCCCGGGTTCATCTGATATAGGAAATGTAAGCTATGTAAGTCCTACCATATACTTCGAAGTTGATCTTGAAGGGGAGTATACCTGCATAGTGCACGATCCATCAGCTCTTGGAATAGTTAATTCTGACGCAGCATATAGAAAAATGGAACAGGTTATTGAAGGTTTTGTTACAGCTGCTATAGAAATCAGAGATGATTCAGATCTTTACAGCAGAATAAAAGAGGAGTTCAAAAATGAAGTCAGATAAAACTAAAGGATATTTTATGATATTAATAGCGGGAATTCTATGGGGAAGCATTGGATTCTTTGTTAGTATTCTGAACAGTCTGGGAGCAGATTCTTATTGTATTGCTTTCTTAAGAATTGGCGTAGGAGCAGTGCTTTTAGTTCCTATTATGATACTTTCTGGCGGACTGAAACTTTTTAAAATTGACCGCAGAGGATTGATTGCAGCATTAGTGTTAGGTTTATTCAGCCAGGCATTATTTAATTTTTCGTATAACGAAGCTATTAGCAATGTTGGCGTTGCAACAGCATCTGTTCTGCTATATACATCACCCGTATTTGTCTGTATAATGAGCAGAATTTTCTTTAAGGAAAATATAGGGCCTGTAAAATATCTGGCACTTGCAATTAATATTGTGGGAAGTGTGTTTACCGTAACAGGAGGCGATTTCAGCACCATTAATTTTTCTGTATATGGTGTAATTGCAGGTGTAAGCGCAGGATTCCTATATGGTTTAATGACAATTGTAAGTTCAACTACGGATAAGTATCATCCTCTTACAATTCTGTTTTACAGTTTCCTGTTTGGTTCAATTGCACTTGCAGTTGTAGTAAGACCATGGGAAACATTAAGCGGAGTAGCAGATGTACGATTTGTACTTGCAGCCATAGGATATGGACTTATTCCTACAGTTGGATCATACTTCTTTTATATGCATGGCCTTGCAAAAAAACTGGAAACTTCAAAGGTGCCGGTAATTGCGTCAATAGAAACAGTAGTTGCTGCTTTTATAGGGATTATTGTATTTAATGAATCAGCCGGACTCTGGAAAATCCTTGGAATCTGCTGCGTAATTTTATCAATATCTATAATGAACCTTAGTACAGATAAATCTGCAGAAAAATAGGTTAACTGGTATACAGTTTAAATGATTTTGGACTACTATAAAATAAATTTTGGTACTTTAAAGAAGACCTCTGAGCAATATAATTAAGGTATGATATAACTATTGAAAGAAGGCAGGATATGTACAGTATTAATGATATTAATGATATAACAGGATTATATGAGAACGAATTAAGAAAATTATCTCTTGATATACACAACAATCCGGAATTAGGTAAAGAAGAGTTTAAGGCATGTAAATGGCAGACAGAGCTTCTTGAAAAATATGGATTTACTATTGAAAGAAATTTCTGCGGTATGGAAACTGCATACCACGCTGTATTTAAAGGAGATAAAGAAGGACCGAGCATTGCAATGCTATCAGAATATGACGCACTCCCTGGACTTGGACATGGCTGCGGACATAATCTTATTACGATGATTTCTGTAGGGTCAGGACTTGTAATTAAAGAAATTGTTAAGAAATACGGTGGAGAGATACATGTAGTAGGTACACCTGCTGAGGAAACAGAAGGTGCCAAAGTAGAAATGGCAAGACAGGGCGTGTTCAGGGACTTTGATGTTGCAATGATGGCTCATCCATATTTTAAAAATTTAAGTGCAATGAATACATCTGCAATATGTGCCCGCAGAGTTGAGTTCTTTGGAAAAGCAGCCCATGCGGCAGCATCACCAGAAGAAGGCATAAATGCTTTAGATGCGGTAATAAATTTCTTTAATATGGTAAATGCACTAAGGCAGCAGCTAAGAGATGATATAAGAATACATGGTATAATTGAAAATGGTGGTGTTGCACCTAATATTATTCCAGATTATACTTCTGCAAGATTTTATGTAAGAGCAGGCAAAATGGAAGATGTTGAAAAAGTTCTGAAAAGAGTTGAAGGCTGCATTAAAGGCGCGGCAGAAGGCACAGGAGCTGAGTATAAAATATCAAAAGTAGAAGAAGATTTCAAGGATACTAATACAAATATGGCTCTATGTGAGCTTGCATATAATATGTACAAAAGTCTTGGACATGAAATTGAATGGGTCGGAAGTACTAAGATAGCAGGATCATCTGATTTAGGAGATGTAAGTTATCAGTGCCCTGCAATTCAGATGATATGTGGAACATGTGGTGATGATGAACAGAGTCCATGTGAACTGCATACGGTTGAATTTGAAAAACAGGCAGGAAGCAGTAAGGCTCTTGATAATGGTTTTGAGTTTATAAAGGCTTTTGCATTAACAGCACAGGAACTTATAACAAATCCTGGTTATATAGAAAAAATAAAGAAAGAGTTTATAGAAAATACTCCAAAACAAGTATAAATTAAGAATGAAAAAAACAGGGCCTGCACATGATTGCAGGTCTTGTTTATATAAAGAGGCATATATCCTTTTGATAGAGAGGCTTTACCTATGGCAAAACCATATAAAATATAGTATAATATATGCTGTGTTTTGAAATTAAATATTTTACATAGATGGAGGTTTTGTTATGGCAGACAAATATGCTGTTGAATTTGGCAGAGCAGTTGCAAACTGGGATGGAGGAGCTATTGGACCAGAATCAGTGTTTAATGCATTCCACTCAGGAATCAAACATGATATGGAACTTTTACTTCCAATTGAAGTTCCAGAAGATGTTTTACGAGAGGCAATTAAGGAAGGTGAAAACCTTAATCATAACCCACAGGTCAGAATCAGAAGTATTAATGTAAATGAAAGGGAATACCTTATCCCTTTATTTACTTCAGAAGAAGAAATGGAAAAAGGCGAGAAGACACCTGTTATCAGCAGAAATCTGAAAGAGATTATTGGTCTTCTTGATGCAGATCCTGTTAATTGTGCAGGCTTTGTAGTAAACCCATGGGGAAAGAAAATGATTCTTTCTAAAGATACACTTAATGTAATCTTAGATCATGAGTACAAATCACATATTACTTTTGTACGTGGCAGCGTAGTAGAAGCTAATGTAGGAGCCATAGTAAATGCTGCAAACAAAAGTCTTCTAGGTGGCGGAGGAGTAGACGGAGCAATACACAGAGCTGCTGGTTCAGATTTACTTGAAGAATGCAGTAAACTAGGTGGTTGCGAAACAGGAGAAGCAAAGATTACAGGAGCATATAACATTAAGAATGCAGACCATATTATTCATACAGTAGGTCCTGTTTACAGCGGCACAGAAGATGATGTAAACAAGCTTGCAGCATGTTATACTAATTCACTTGACCTTGCATTAGAACATGAATTAGAAAGTATTGCTTTCCCTTGTATATCAACAGGGGTATATGGATATCCAATAGAGGAGGCTGCACAGGTTGCCTTATTTGCAGTTGCAAAATGGCTGAATGACCACCCGGAAACAGTAATAAATGTTTATTTATGCTGCTTTAATGATAAAGAATACGAAGCATACAAAAAGCTTCTGCAGGAATAGTAGAAATGTTAAACGGAGAGATTTTTTTCTCCGTTATTTTTGTCTCTTATTTATTTCAAATGAAAGAATCTTTTTGACATCAATATCTTCTATGGAAATAGTGTTGCCGAAGGAAAATACTGAAAGCAGATTTTTTGTATATGAAGAAATCTACATACAGAAAACCCCTGGGAAGCGGAGGTACTCCCATCCCAGGGGTTTTAAGAGTTAATTTTGGTATTATGAAGTCTTAGAATTTAATCTGTTTTTCTGCATCTGTAAAGATCTTATCAAGTCTTTCTAGTAAGATGTCTGTTTCTGCACGTGTAATTCCAAAGTAAGGAGCAAGAATAATTGCTTCTCCTTCAAGACCCTTGTTCATTTTTCCTGATGCTGCTTCAAGAATTACGCCATTCTTGTAACCTGCCTGCATAACTTTAGCAAGAGCCATTTCTTCGTTAGGAAGACATGTGTGTGTAGCATGGTCTTTTACAAATTCTACACCGATTAACAGTCCTCTGCCACGAACGTCTCCAATAATAGGATGTCTGTCACGCATTGCCTTTAACTGTTCCTGAATGTAGTCACCCTGTTTATTAACGTTTTCCAGCATATTTTCGCGCTGCATAATCTTTGTGTTTTCAATTGTTACTGCACATGCAATAGGGTTACCGGCCCATGTGAAACCTGCATAGTAATGTCCGATTTCCTTAAATGTGTCTGATACTTTCTTGTTTACGCCAACAGCACCAGCAGGGAAATAACCACCAGACATACATTTTGCAATGCCAACTATATCAGGCTGTACTTCGCCCCATTCAATAGCAAGAGGTTTACCTGCACGTCCGTATCCTGCAAGAACTTCGTCAGAGATTAATAGTAGGTCGTACTTGTCACAGATTTCTCTGATACGCTTAAAGTATCCTACTGGAGGCGTAATAGCTGCTGTTGTAGTACCTCCGATTGGTTCCATTAAGAATGCCGCATAGTTGTTAGGACCTTTGTTAATAAGGGCATCTTCTAATTCGTTAGCACATTCGAAGTTACATGTGTCACATGTTTTGTGATAAGGACAGTGGTAACATGTTGGAGCGTTAATGTGTCCTTCGTCAATAGCGTAAGCTGACAGGTCATTCTTACGTGCAAGGTTTCCACCGGCACATGCTGTAAGATATGTATTACCATGATAACTTAACCAACGTGACATAATCTTGTTCTTTGTAGGTTTCCCTTTGCCTACCCAGTATGCTTTGGCAATACGGAAAGCCATTTCGTTTGCTTCTGAACCACCAGATGTCATAAAGAATCTGTCCATGCCAGTAAAGTCTGCAAGAACCTGTGAGCATTCATCAAGAATAGGTGGAACAGATGTAAATCTTGTAAGGTAGCTTAACTCTACAGCCTGTTTTCTGATAACTTCTGCAATGTCTTCACGTCCATAACCAAGAGATACGTTAACAGCTCCTGAACATGAGTCAATATATTCATTTCCGTTAACGTCCCACTGGTACATACCTTTACCTTTTACTAATGCGATATTTGGGTTATTCCAGTCTGATAGGAATACATGTGGGTGTAATTCATAAGCTTTAGTCATGATACTTCTCCTTTTCTTAAAAATATTAATATATACAAATATATACTGATCCGGGTTAGTTATTTATAGGCCCTGTTCTCTTACTTTCTTACGAAGAGATTTCCCTGCTTTGACTGCCATGGAAGGGAAGAGGAACATTCCAAGACCTATAAACATATAGATAATCCATACAAGATTGTAACTCTTGTTTATTTCGTATACTGCTCCGCAGATTACAGGTCCAAGTACGCATCCAACTAAGAACAGTGCGTAAATCAGACCGTAAAGTGAAGCGTAGTCCCTCATGCCAAAGATTGTTGATGTAAGCATTGGTGGGCCAACTGTTGAAATACATACGCTTACTCCTACAAGAAGAGCCATTACATATGCAAGGAATCCTCTGTCTGCTGTTGTAAAGAGAAGACAAAGCATACCTAAAACGAAAAATGCTGTTGTAACAAACAGGCCTTTTACAATACCTAATTTGTCTATCATTACGCCGTTTGCAAAGGTTCCAATAAGCATTCCTACAGACAGAATGGAAATAACAAAGCCGGCGTTCATATTAAGTTCGTAAAGGAAGTTAGGAATGTGAACCATAACTCCTGAACATACCATGCCCATGCAGATAAGTCCAAGAACCAGAAGTACAAAAGCTGATGATTTTACAGCAATAGATTTTGGTACTCCTTCATCTGCATTAGCAGAATCTTCCTCATCAGCATCAGTCTTTGATTTAGCTGCTGCTGCAAGAGCTTCTTCTGAGCCTTCTGCATAGCGGAATGGTTCCTGATTAATATCAGAAGGTGCATTCTTAAAAATGAAAAGACATACTGGAAGTGCAGTTACAAGAATAACTATTCCGGAAACTGCTGCTGTTGCATGCCATCCTGCTGCCTGTATCATGTACTCGCTTAGCGGGGAAAGTATAATTGATCCAAGGCCTGCACCTGCAAATACAAGACCTGTCATCATTCCACGTTTATCTATGTACCAGTTGTTTATCATAGTAGTAAGTGGAACATTAGTAATGAGAGCCATAAACAGGTCTGCACATAGCAGAAGTATGTAGAACTGCCATAACTTTGATGCTACAGCAATGCCCATAAAGGAAAGTCCTGTACCTAATGCACCAATAACCATCATTAGTTTAACTGGTATTTTCTTTATTGTAATTCCGGCAAGAATAGCTCCTGCTGCTGCACCTACTGCGGACATGGAATATACTCCTGAGAATCCTGCTGTGGAAAATCCAAGTTCTTCGCATATAGGGGTCATATAGAAGGCGGTAGTATTGTTAATAATTGCCATTGTAAAAATGGTAATAACAAGTGAGGCGAATATAATCCACTTCCCGTAAAATGAATTTCTGTTTTTCATAATACATTCACCATCCTTTTTCTGAAAAAAATAAATTTTATAAATTTTTTGTCATTTAAACATTACTGCAACTTTAACATTTATGAATATATAAGTCAAGCCATATTAAGCCTTTTAAACTAAAAAAAACATATTATTTGTGCATGATAACAAAGAATGTTTTTAAAGGAATACATATAAGGCTTTGTATTTGAAAAAAAGCAAATTAATATAAGAAACGCGGGAAAGAGAGACTAAGAAATGATAAAAAATACATGGTTTCAATGCAAAAAAAGAAGAGCCACATGGGCTCTGTCAGCATTTCCTTTATTCCTGAAGTTCTTCTTCATAAGGGAGAATTTCTGCAAGGTAATTCTTTTCTTTTAGTATCTCTTCAATTTCATCTAAGATTTCGTGACTTTCCGCCGAAACATGGTGAAAGTGATAGCCTGAAGTAATATTAAGAAGAGGTACAGATTTTCCAGTATTCAGCTGTTCTATAAATTTCTGTACATCACGTCTGCTACGTATATTTAGTGGAGCTGACATTTTGCCATAGGTTCTGTGGTTTACCATTACATCAATAACACAGCCACCAAGGTCTACAATAGAAGTAAGCTCCTCTTCAGTCTGCTCATTAGTGTGACAGACTTTAAAAAGTCTTACGGGTTCACTTGATTTTTCTAAAGTGTAGCCGCGTGCAGTTGCAGTAATGGGATGGCCTTCAGTACGTAGAAGGGCAATATCCTGAACAACTACCTGACGGCTTACGCCTGTGGATTTACCAAGCGCACTACCTGAAACAGGGGATTCTGACTCTGAAATCATCTGTAATATTTTTTTTCTGCGATTATGTCCTGCAAGTTCCATAACAGGAACCCCCTTTCGTATTTTTTATTATTCAGTTACACGAAGATTCTTAAGACTTAAGTCTAAAATTGGTGCAGAATGTGTAAGAGCACCGCTTGATACGAAGTCAACACCTAAGTCAGTAATCTTTTTTATGTTTTCTTTTGTAATATTTCCTGAGCATTCTGTCTCTGCTCTGCCATCAATGATTTTAATAGCCTCTGCCATAACCTCAGGAGTCATATTGTCAAGCATAATAATATCTGCTCCTGCTTCAACTGCTTCTTTTACCATATCTAAAGTTTCTGTTTCGACTTCGATTTTTCTTACAAAGGGAGCATAAGCTTTTGCTGCTTTTACTGCTGCAGTAATGCTTCCGGCTGCATTTATATGGTTATCTTTAAGCATAACACCATCAGACAAGTTATATCTGTGGTTAGTGCCTCCACCTACTTTAACAGCGTATTTTTCGAAGATTCTCATGCAGGGCGTGGTTTTACGTGTATCAAGAAGTGTTGTCTTTGTTCCTTCGAGAAGAGCTGCAACCTGATTAGTGTATGTTGCTGTACCGCTCATTCTCTGAAGGTAGTTAAGAGCAGTTCTTTCGCCTGAAAGAAGAACACGTATGTCACCTTTTACAGTGGCAAGGTGCTGGCCCTTAATAACTTTATCTCCATCTTTTACATCAAAAATAACTTCTGTATGGTCATCTAAAATTTTAAACACTCTTTCGAAAACTGGAAGACCGGCAATTATTCCATCCTGTTTGCAGATAAGATCTACTTCACCTGGTTTGGCATCAGGCATTACAGAATTGGTGCTTACATCTTCACTGTTAATATCTTCTTCAAGTGCAAGTCTGATAAATTTGTCAGCTGCAAGCAGCATTGTAATTGGATTCATTTTATACATCCTTTCTGTTATCTGCAATTTTTGCAGCAGCTCTTTCTGCGAAAACAAGGCTTTCCAGAAGGCTGTTGCTTGCAAGTCTGTTTCTGCCGTGAACTCCGTTACAGCTTGTTTCACCTACAGCATATAGATGAGGCATTGTTGTAGCTGAGTCACTATTTACATGAATTCCGCCCATAAAATAGTGCTGAGCAGGAACTACTGGTATTGGTTCTTTTGTAATATCATATCCTTCTTCAAGACATCTTTTGTGAATATTAGGGAAATGCTCTAATATTTCATTAGTTGGAATGTTTTTAAATGATAGTCTTACATATTTGCTGTTTTCTTTTTCCATCTGCTGGTGAATGGCTTTAGTAACAACATCTCTTGGAAGAAGTTCATTAACGAAACGATTGCCATCTTTATCAAGAAGAATACCGCCTTCACCACGTACACTTTCTGTTATTAAGAATGAACGGCCTTTCTTTTCTGTATAAAGAGTTGTTGGGTGAATCTGGACATAATCAAGATGTTCCATTTCTACGCCATGGCTTTTGGAAATTCTGATTCCATCCCCTGTAAGTGAAGGGAAGTTAGTTGAATGTTCGTAAAGTCCACCGATGCCCCCTGTTGCAAGAACAGTATCTTTTGCGTGTATTTCCAGTTTTTCGCCGTCTTTTCCAGTAGCAATCATGCCTGTACAGACATCATCTTTAATAAGAAGGTCTGTCATTACAGTATAATCCATAATGTCCACATTTGGAAGTTTTTTTACAGCAGCCTGTAGTTTTGTGGTGATTTCTTTACCTGTAAGGTCTTCGTGGAAGCAGATTCTTGCCTTTGCATGTGCACCTTCTTTGGTATAGTTAAGGCTTCCATCGTCCTTTCTGTCAAAGTCCACACCGTAATCAATAAGCTGGTTAATTATGCTGCGGGAATTTTTCAGCATAATATCTACGCTTTCTTTTCTGTTTTCGTAGTGTCCTGCGTGCATGGTGTCCTCATAAAATGAATCATAGTCATCTTCATCAAGCATTACGCAGATTCCCCCCTGGGCAAGCATGGAGTCACAACTGTCAAGGTCTTCCTTGGAAATCATTAAAATTTTCTGGTCCTGAGGCAGATGAAGTGCTGTAAAAAGTCCGCTTACACCTGATCCTGCAATTACTGTATCGTATACTAATTTTTTCATTTTTGTCTTCTTTCCTCTATTTTGCAAGTTCAAGCATGCGTTCAAGAGTAAGAGCAGACTGTGATGTCATTTCTGGTTTTACGTATGCTTTGTTTTCTCCTGTTTCAAGAACATGAATAATCTTATCTAAAGTAAGTTTCTTCATATCATCACACACTGGAGTTGTCTTTGTAAAATAGAATGTTTTGTCCGGGTTCTGTTTCTGTAATTCGTAAAGAACTCCGACTTCTGTAGCAATAATAAATTCTTTATTCTGGCTTTCTCCTGCATATTTAATAATTCCTGATGTTGAGCCAATATAGTCTGCCATATTGCAGATTCCTTCTGGACATTCAGGATGTACAAGAATTTCAGCTTCTGGATGAGCTTCTTTCAGTTCTGTTATTTCTTCTAGCTTCATACTATTATGAATTGGACAGTAACCTTTTACTACCATTACATTCTTTTCCGGAACCTGTTCTGCTACATAGCGGCCCAGGTTTTTGTCTGGTATGAAAAGTATGTTTTTGTTTGGAAGATTTTTTACTATTTTAACTGCGTTTGCAGATGTAACACATACATCCGCCCATGTTTTAATTTCTACAGTAGAGTTAATATAGCATACAACTGCAAGGTCCTGGTACTCATTTCTGTATTTCTCAATTTCTTCTTTTGTAACCATATGAGCCATTGGGCAGTCAGCATCTGCTGCTGGCATAAGAATGTCTTTTTCCGGGCTTAGAAGTTTGCCACTTTCGCCCATAAAATCAACGCCACAATATACTATGGTTTTGTTTTTAAGACCCTGAGCTAACTTTGATAAATAGAAGGAGTCTCCTGTATAATCAGCTATTTCCTGTATTTCCGGAACAACGTAGTAGTGTGCCATAATTACAGCGTCTTTTTCTTCCTTTAACTGTGCAATTCTTTCTTGCTTTGTCATTTTTTTCCTCTTTTCTGCTGCAGTATTTCTGCAGATTCTGGTGTATTTTTTTCTGCTGCTACTAAAAAAATTAAAAGTTTTTCTCGTTAAACAGAATGCCTGTTTTTTACGCATCCTTAGCAGTATAACATATTGCATTACATATGACAAGACACCTGTAATAAAATCTGCAAATAAAGATGTGTAAGAAACTTAATTGTAAATATTATAATTACAATTAAGTTTTAAATGACATTGTCACAGCCTGATGGTTTTGAAAATATGTGTTTTTTCGTGTATAATATTTTAAGAAGGAGGGGAATTTTTATGAAACTCATATTCTGTATAGACGACAGAAACGGTCTTTCTTTTAACAAGAGACGTCAGAGCCGTGACAGAAATGTAATAGAAGATATACTAAATATTACGCACAGTACACTTCTTGGTATTTCTTCATATTCTGAGCCTCTTTTTGAAGGAAAAGATGTAAAGACAGTAAGTGACTTTAACGAGGCATTATTAACATGCGATGCATATTTTGCAGAGAATGAAGTTACAGAAGAAATGCTGGAGAAGGCAGATTCGCTTACCATATACTTCTGGAACAGAGCGTATCCGGGCGATTCTTTTGTCTCTATTGATGAAGGTATATGGAAGATGGAAAGAGAAAGAGAATTTAAAGGAAATTCTCACGACAGAATTACAGTAAGGGAGTATAGAAAATAATATGAAGAAACATTTTAAAATATATGCGTTAGTACTTGCATTTGCTATGGCTTTTTCTTTAGCATCATGTGGAAGTGCAGATATAGAGGAAGAAAAGAACCAGAATACAGCTGTAACTGAAGAAGAAAATATACAGCAGAAGCCTGCATCTGAAAATCAGTCAAAGCCGCAGGGAAGTGATGTACTTAAGACAGTTCCTGAAATAGGAATAGATGAAATACCGGAATTCAGTGGAAGTCCTTTTGTAGTAATAAATGATAATATTCCATCATTTTCATCAGATGATATGATTACAACTGGCTTTGAAGACTACAGTGAACAGGATTCACTAGGAAGATGCGGCATAGCATATGCAAATGTAGGTATAGAAACCATGCCTACAGAAAAAAGAGGAAGTATAGGTTCGGTAAAACCAGCAGGATGGCATACGGTAAAGTATGATCATGTAGATGGAAAGTATCTCTATAACAGATGTCACCTTATTGGATTTCAGCTTACAGCAGAAAATGCAAACAGCAGAAACCTTATAACCGGAACAAGATATTTTAATGTGGAAGCCATGCTTCCTTTCGAAAACATGGTAGCTGACTATGTAAAAGAAACAGGCAATCATGTGCTTTATCGTGTAACGCCAGTTTACGATGGAAATGACCTGCTTGCACGAGGTGTGCAGATGGAAGCCTATTCTGTAGAAGATGAGGGTGAGGGCATATGCTTTAATGTATTTGCATATAACGTGCAGCCAGGAGTGGTAATTGACTATGCAACAGGAAACAGCTATCAGGAAGGGGATACTATTTCTTCTGATGTAGTTGCTGAAGAAAATGTAATAAGGGGTAATAAGAATTCTAAGATTTATCACTGCCCCGGACAAAGAGACTACGAAGAAATGGCAGACTCGAAAAACCTTGTAATATTTAAAACAGAAAAAGAAGCAATAGATGCAGGATATAGAAAGGCAAAGAGATAGATAGCAGAAAGAACACTGTTTGTGAGGATACAGAAAAACAAAGTTTTTCGTAGTATCCTCTTTTTATTTCCTAAATTAATATGTGGCATAAATTTCTGCCACTAAAAAACGCCTCAGTGAAATCTGAAGCGTTTAATCTCATTGTAATAGTTTCAGTATCTTATAGAAACTGTGTATATACCCTGCGCTACTTAAGGTTTTCAGGGTTAAGGCATTCTAATTCAGGTATTACAAAGATACCATCTTTTCTGATAAGCACATCGTCAAACCAGATTTCTCCTCCACCGTATTCAGGTCTCTGAATCATTACAAGATCCCAGTGAACAGCTGAGCTGTTGCCATTAGGAGCATCTTCATAGCACATACCTGGTGTTAAGTGGAAGCTTCCGTCAATTTTTTCATCAAACAGAGTATCCTTCATTGGTTCCCTTACAAATGGGTTTACACCAATAGCAAATTCTCCAAAGTATCTTGCACCTTCATCAGTATCAAGAAGTTTGTTTATTCTTTCTGTGTCATTAGCAGTAGCCTTTACAATTTTGCCATTTTCAATTTCAAATCTGATATTTTCAAATGTAAAGCCCTGTTCCTCTGATACTGTATTATATCCAATATATCCATTCATTGAATCTTTTACTGGCGCTGTGTAGACTTCTCCGTCAGGAATATTACACTGTCCATCACACTTAATTGCAGGAATATCCTTAATGGAAAATGTAAGATCAAGATCTGGTCCTGTAAGGTGAACTTTATCAGTCTTATTCATAAGGTCAACAAGATTATCCATTGCATCACTCATTTTCTTATAATCCATTGTGCATACATTGTAATAGAAATCCTGGAATGCTTCCTGGCTTGTGCCTGCAAGCTGGGCCATTGATGCATTAGGATATCTTAAGATAACCCACTTTGTTTTGTTAACTCTGTGTTCAAGAACAGGGTTCATGATTTTTTCGTAAAGATTAAGATTTTCTGCTGGTACATCAGATAGTTCTGATGTGTTAGCACCGGAACGAACAGCAATAAATGCCTGCATTCCCTGCATCTGCTGAAGCTGAAGGTCAGCATCGTACTGAAGCTGTTCTTCATCACAGTTTAGAAGAAGTTCTCTTGTTACCATTCTGTCTTCAATTGTTACATATGGTTTACCACCTGCAGCGTATACGTCTTTTACAATCTGTCTTACAAGATTACGTGCTTCAGTGCCTTCGTACTGAATAAGTACTTTTTCTCCTGGTTCAATGTGGCATGAGTAATTAACAAGTAAGTCAGCTAATTTTTTATCTCTTGGATCCATAGTTTTTTCCTCTTTTCTGTAAAATAAATATAATCTGATTATACACCAGATTATGGAAAGTTAAAACTTTCAATTCTTGAAATGAGAAGAACTGTATGATATACTTTATTCTGCCTGGAGAGTTGTCAGAGTGGTCGATCGTGCGGCACTCGAAATGCCGTGCCCGCAAGGGCCCTGGGTTCGAATCCCAGACTCTCCGCCATAACTTAACCTGTAACCATCAGTGGTTGCAGGCTTTTTTTTGCCTTCTTTAAAGAAAAAATCCAGATAGCTTTCTCTATACTGTATTTATATGGTATAATGTACTACATAAAAAACAATATAAAGAAGGGGGCTTACTCATGGAAGAGAATTTAAAGAAAAAGAAAAGGCGAAATATTATTATTGTCTGCATAATACTGGTTCTTGCAGTTATTACACTTTCAAGAACAACTTTTAAAGTAGCAGATTACGGTGAGGAACTTAGTGCACAGATTCGTAATTCAGAAAGAATACTTACTACTGTGGAAACAGGTAATGATAACGGAATGTATTCTGATTATGAAGTAAAAGTATTTAAGAATGCCATAGAAAAAGCTGAAGAAACACTTGAAAAGAAAGATGCAGAAAGGAAGGAACTTAAGGTTGCATACAAAGAAATAAAGGAAGCGCAGAATACTTTTCAGCAGGCAGAAAACAAAGATGTGGTTACTGCAGAAGAAATGAAAAAAATAAAAGGGGGAAAGGAACCTTTTAAAAGGACAGTTACTTTTGGTGAGGAAGAAGCAGAGTGGAAAATTATGCCTGCAGAAATAAAGGAAGAAGAACCCTTTAATCCTGCAGTAAAACCAGACAAAGCCTACCAGGAGGAAATAAAGAGGGAAACAGAGAATCTTAAGAAAAATGTAACCTCAGTTGCAGTTCTTCATAATGGCAAAATGCCTTGCACTGCAACCTTTACCATGAACTACGAAAGTAAAATACAGAACATACAGATATATCGTTATGATACGGAAAAAAAGACATACGGTAATCTCATAAGAGGAGATGTTAAAGATAACAGACTTACCTTTCCTGTATCAGAAGGCGGCATTTATGTAATTATTGAAGATGACGTAAAAAATGTAAAGAAAGTAAATGAAGTACTTGAAAAAGAAACCGACAAAGTAAAGAAGGAAGAAGAAAAGAAAACTGAAGAACAGAAAAACGATGAAAAACCTTCTGAGAGTAAGACAAAGGAAGAAAACTCATCACAGAGTTCAGGAGGAACATCCGAATCTTCAGGAACATCTTCACAGCCTGCAGTTAAGGAAGACACTGCAAAATACTGCACTATAGAAATAAGATGTGATACTATTGCAGATCAGAGCAAAATAACTAATGATGCAATAAGAGATTATGTTCCATCAAGCGGAGTAATTCTTGGAGCAACAAAGATTAAACTTGAACCAGGAGATACGGCGTACGATGTGCTTTTAAGAGCAGGAAGCATGTACGGAATTCCAGTGTCTGCAAGTTATAGTGCACTATATAACTCAGCATATGTTGAGGGAATAAATCACATATTTGAGTTTGACGGAGGACAGGGCTCAGGCTGGATGTATAAGGTGAACGGCTGGTTCCCTAATTACGGATGCAGTAACTATATTATGGAAGAGGGCGATGTCATGGTATGGTGCTACACATGCAATCTTGGAAAAGATGTAGGAGGAGAAGGAGCACTGGGTTAGTAACAAAACAGGAAGAAAATATTCACTTTCCGCTTTTTGCATAATGTGTGATACAATGTAAAGGTATTAATTAAAGAAAGGTAGTCAGAACAAATGGGAAAAAATAATAACCTGGCAGAGCTTTCAAGAGAGCAGCTTGAACAGCTTATTGAAATTTATTCAAAGAACTGGCTTGCTATGGACGGCGTATGGTTTCAGTCAGTAGAGAAGAAATATGGAATGGATGAAGCTGTGTATCACGATGTAGAAGCATGGAGAAAGTTCACCGTAATAGAAGGAAAACGCATTAAAGAATTTTTGGGATTAAGTGAAAGACCAGGACTTGAGGGACTTAAGAAAGCCCTTGGATTACGATTCTATGCAAATCTTAACGATGATGAAATAATAATTGAGGGAAATACCCTTATTTACCGCTCTATTGACTGCAGAGCGCAGAGTGCAAGAAAGAGAAAAGGAATGGAAATGCACCCATGTAAGCCTGTAGGATGCGTGGAATATGCAGGATTTGCAAAAGCAATTGATGACAGAATTACATGTGAGTGTCTTAGCTGTCATCCGGAAATAACAGATGATACATGCTACTGTGCATGGAAGTTCACATTAAATGACTAAAAAAGAAGCTGTGACAGAGAATAATTCTGCCATAGCTTTTTTCTTTAAAAAAATGTTGAAATCCGAACCAGATAAGGTTATACTTAGGATGGCGTTAGGATAAACTAACTGAAACTGCAGAGCACAAAGCAAGGCGGAAATATGCCATAAAGAAGAGGCAGGGGAAATGAGAGACCAGTATGAAACACTGAAACTAAGGGTACTTCTGTACTTCCTTAGAAATGAACGGAGTGACTGTTCCGTTGTAAAAATTGCAAAAGTACTTGATGTTACCAAACAGAGAGTAAGCAGAGTAATAATGGACCTGGAAAGAGAAGGATATGCAGACAGAAGGGATCAGAGACATCCTGTGCTTACAGAAGAGGGCAGGGTGCTTGCATCTATGTATTCAGAAAGAATAGGAGCATCGCTGAATCACCTGCTTTTTGAAGGTGTGCCCCTTCAGCAGGCAGAAGAGGACGCATATCACTGGGCCATACATAATACAGAAGAAACCATGACAGTAATTCGCGACGCGGCAGAAAAGTGCAGGGTAAAATACGAACTGAGAGACAGAGAACATTTTTCGGGCAGGGAGCTTTGCAGAGCCTTTGGAGATGGAGACTTTGAATTTAATTTTGTAATGTACAGGCAGGAACTGAAAAATGGAAGCAATCTTTCCATGGCAAACAAAGGATTTGAACATCCGGGACATCTGGTTATAAAGAATGGTACAGGTAAAATCAGGCTTCATGCTCTTGATATTGTAGCAAATTCTCCTGTTACAAAACTTAAAATGAAGGGTAAAGTTGACAGCCTTAAATACTACTATAACGGCGAATTCTGTCCTGCAGATGTAAGTAATGATATTATTACATTCCCGGCAGATGTACTGGAGTTTGTAAATATTGGAGAAGATATTAATCAGGTGGTTCATGGAAGTGTAAGCCTTAAAATCAGATGTACAGTAAACCCTGTGCATATGCCAGAATCCATAGCCATATTTACCATGATACTGTAAAGCAGGAAAGCATGAGGAAAAAGCCCCCATGCTTTTTATTATGGAAAAAATATAAATTTGTCGGTATTACGTGACAAATCTTAGTGGCTTGATTTCAATGATTAGTTAGTACATCCTAACTAAAAGTAGTCGTAAGCACTGTTTTTGTCATTTTACTGTTACAATATATTTCTTGTAGACTATTATGCATGGATGTATAATGACCACCATAGAGAAGAAATGCACAATCCCCTTAAGTGGGGATATATTTAAAGGCTTGAGTTAGCAGATACTAACTTAGTGAGATAAAGTGCACAAATTCAGTAAAAACGCAATTAATTTAAATGTAAGGAGGAATATTGCAGATGATAAAGAATCGTTTAATGGAAAACAGATTGTTTTCTAAAGTAGTTGCAATGGTGCTTGCTACAAGTATGATATTTGCAACCGGAATGACTTCAGTATCTCATGCTGAAGAGGAAAAGCCTGTAGGTGAAATCAAAAAAATAGATGCACCTCTGGAAGACGGAGTATATTACACACAGGTTGACTTATGGAATGCATCAAGCAACCAGGCGTCAATGGGTAATCAGGCTTTAAGAGGAAGTGAGAGCTACAAAAAATCTCATCCCGAAGATGAAGGAGCATATGATAAAGCCATAGTTGTAGTTGAAGATGGAAAAGCAACAGCTTTGCTTGAATACATGCCAATGGGCTTTATTGGAATGTATGGTTTCCTTATGGAATTTGATGAGCTTCATGCAACAAACTACCAGCAGTGGGGTGGAATTTACGAAGGAAATTCACATTTACAAATAGCTGATATTCTTTCAATTCATAAGACAAGTGAAGGAAAAACAGTATATGATGCATATAACGACCCTTCATCAGATCAGGTATTTAATGGCGGAGAAAACCATGCAAGACCAGCTGTTCACGATTACGAAGGCGGTAAAATCAATATTGCAGATGTTCCATATCCACACCTTATGGCTGTAGACTGCACACCTATTGCAGCAAACAGAAAAGGTAATGTGGAGTCCGTTCCTGAAACTATTGACGAATACGGTGTTGATAATTACCCATATGTTCACGTATTTGTACCAGTAATGTTTACAATTATGCCAACATCAGGTGACCAGGATGCAAGACTTAAAGTTGACTGGAAGGGCGCAGAGAAAATTGAAAATCCAGATGAAATTCTGGAATACAGACTGTACAAAGCAAGACAGATAGAAAAAGGAATATTTACTGGAGAATCCTATGATAATCTTCAGAACACAATTGCATCAGTAACCGAAAGACTTAATAATGTGTGGCCGGCTCAGAAAGTAACTTTAAGCGGTGGTCAGCCAAAAGCAGAATTACATAATTTTACTGCTGAAGAAAAGGCAGCCATGGTTAAAGAATTAGATGATGCTGAAAAAGCACTTAAGATTACAGGTGCAGACTACAGCAAGGTTAATGAAGCTGTAAAAAATGTACCTGAGGACTTAAGCAGATACACAGACGAAACTGCAAAAGCTGTAAAAGACGCATTAGATGCAGTTAACTATGATCTTACTGTAAATGAACAGGAAGAAGTAGACATGATGGCAGACAAAATCAACGCTGCTGTTAAAGCACTTGTTTTAAAACCAGAACCTCTAAAACCTGTTACACCAGATAAACCGGGAAAGACAGACCCTTCAGAACTTGAAAACGGAACATACCTTGTAAAAGGCTCAATGGTTAAAACAGACAGAGTTTCACCATCAATGTCAAATGGTGCAATTAATCACAACATCAGACTTACTGTAGAAGATGGAAAATACTATGTAACAATGGATTTTGATGGTGTATCATATCTTGGAAAGCATGGATATTTAAGCAAGTTAAGCTATTACAAAACAGGATTTACTCTTGACAAATACGGAAAACCACAGGGTGAACTTGGAGATGTAAGAATTGATAAGTATCAGCTTGATAAAGATGGAAAGAGAGTTGTAGATGAATACGGCACTGACTATCCTGATATTGTAACTTTTGAATTAGTAAAAGAAGCTCTTGAAGATGGATTTGCACCACTACAGGTATTTGTACCAGTTATGGAATCAATCAGCGAAGGAGCAGGAACACAGCCAGTATATCTTAAACTTAACTGGGATACAGTAGAAAAGGTTTCTGCTGATGATGAAAGATTTGATAAAAATATTATTGAGCACAAATTACTTGATGGTGATAATCAGGTAATCAGCAAGGCAACTGACAAAGTATCCTTCAGAATGGAAGGTGAACCAGAAGATCTTCTTAATGTTTTCGTAGACAGTAAACTTGTTGATCCTTCAGATTACAAAGTAACAAAGGGTTCAGTTGTTGTAACATTTAACGATGATTTTATTAAGACCCTGGAAGCAGGTAAGCACAGCGTAACATTTGGATTTAAGAACGGAGAGACAGTTCAGACTGCATTTACTATTACTGATGAAGCAGCAAAAGAAATGAATAGCACGGCAGCTCCAAAGACAGGTGACGAAAACAACCTGTATGGCTTTATGATGCTGATGCTTGCAGCAGGAACAGCAGCAGTTGTTCTTAAGAAAAAAGCTGATAAGCAGAACAGATAAAGAAAATACATAAAAATATTAAGCCTGGAAATGAGAAGTCGTCTCCAGGCTTCTTATATTTCAGAGAAATAAAATTGTCACGGATGTATGACAAACCGAAGGCTTAAAAATATGGGAATGTAAAATGATACATTACATATATTACAGATATTGTCACGGCACAATGACAAGTTAGGTATTGCTAATTGAAAATGTAAATTGTATACTTACCAGGTAATCCCCATTTTGCGGGATTTAATTTTCAAATTTAGGTTAGGCACTCCTAACAAAGCAGTGCATCATAATTTGATTTTACATAATACGAGGAGGAAGAAATGTGTAACAGAAAGGGTTTAAGAGCTGCAGCAGTTTCTATGCTCGCCATGGTCATGATTTTTACAGGAATGTATATGACTACTGACACTGCTTTTGCAGAGCCGGGAAATATCAGCTCATGCAGCATTACAAGATATTACAGACATCCTGTATCGGGAATAATAGAGGATTCAGGTGGAGAAGGTTCCTTTGCTACAGGTCAGGGCATGGTAGAAGGATGTGTAAACACATTTGGGCTTTTAGAAGAAACTGATGGAGGTCAGTGCTATCTGACCATAAGAATGAGCCTTTCGGACTTTACAAGCAGTGTATCATTTTCTACTCAGAGCTGGGGAGCATCGGGATGGACTCAGGCTGGAGCATGGGAAACCCAGTACGGTTCTGACAGCCAGGGTACAACTACAGACTACTGCATGCCAGTACCATCAAAGAACTGCATTATAAGGGGAACCATGTATGTTGAGCCTATGGGAAGAAACGTAATTTTTTATCTTGCCCCTTCAGGATATAGTGCAGGAAACAGCGTAGGAATGGCTGCTCAGTTTGTTGACTCTCCTTCGCAGGCAGGAAACAACAACACATCTGATAAACCGGCAGATGAAAAGGAAAATAACGAAGAAAAATCAGTAGATGAAGTTATTAAAGCCATAGATAAAATTGGTGAAGTTACTGTAGAAAGCGAAAAAGATATTAAAGCAGCAAGAGAAGCTTTTAATTCCTTAAGCGATGAAGACAAAAAGAAAGTAACTAATGAAGATAAACTTATTGATGCAGAAAAGAAATTTGCAGAATTAAAGACTGCAGAAATTGAAATGCCGTCAACAGAAAGTACCCTTAATGCTGCAACGGGAATAAGCCTATCAACTGCCAAAGAAGGAGCAGCAAAAGCAGATGCTGAAGGAAGTGGCATGGGTAAAACAATTGGCATTATAGCAGCAGTACTTGTGATTGCAGGAGCAATAGGCGGTGGAGCTTACTACATAAAGAAAAACAGGGAAAAGGCAGGTGACACAAGAGATGATGATGAATAAAAGTAAAAAACTTATAGCACTTGGACTGTGCTTAAGCATGGTTCTTTCCATGGCAGGCTGCGTAGATCAGAACCAGGAAGAAAAAAAGAAAGAAGCTTCAGCAAGCCCGTCAGAAACGCTTCTTGAAATAACTGACGAAAATGAGAAGGCAGCAGTTGAAGAGGCTAAGGCACTTGTTGAAGGACTGGGAAGAGAACCACGCATAATTGCCACATCACCAGCAACAGCTGACATCTGCGACAAACTTGAAATTGAACTTGCAGGAGTCTGCAAAAGTAATATTCATTCTATTCCGGAAAGGTACAGAGACCTTCCTGTAGTTGGTATGGCAATGAGTCCTGATATGGAAATTGTGGCATCACTTAATCCGGACTGGGTACTAAGCCCTGTATCATTAAAAGCAGACCTTCAGCCAAAGTATGATGCCATTGGAACTGAATGGGGATTTCTAAACCTGAGAAGTGTTCAGGGAATGTATAGATCGATTCAGGAATTAGGAGAAATCTTTGGAAAACAAAAGCAGGCACAGGCGCTTGTAGATGAGTTTACAGAATTCTACGATGAATACAGTAAGAAAAACGAGGGAAAGAAAAAACCAAAAGTAATGATTCTTATGGGCTTACCAGGTTCATATATTATTGCTACAGAAAACTCTTATGTTGGAAGTCTTGTGGAAATGGCAGGAGGAGAAAACGTATATGCAGGAACAGATCAGGAATTTCTTACAGTTAATACAGAAGATATGAAAACAAAGGAACCAGATATTATTTTAAGAGCAGCCCATGCTCTTCCTGACAATGTGGTAGAAATGTTTAACAAAGATTTTAAGGAAAATGACATCTGGAAGCATTTTGATGCAGTTAAAAACGGCAGAGTATATGACCTTACATACGAAAATTTCGGCATGAGCGCAACATTCAGATATCCTTCAGCCCTGGAAGAATTACAGCCAATACTTTATCCAGAAAGCGAAGCTGATGAGAAGAAGGCAAAAGATAACAGCAGTAAGGCACAGGAAGATGCAAAGAAGAGTCATGCAGAAGAAAAATATGAAGAAGAACAGAATAAATAGTTAAAGGGGACAGTATGGAAAAAGAATTGTCTTTAGAAAATGAAGATAGGAAGAGGAAAAAGAAGAAGGCTGCAAGAGCTGTTATATCCTTTGTGGTCATGGCAGTGCTTCTTGTAATCCTTTTCTTTGCGGCAGTGAATATAGGTAGTCTTAAAGTGGGATTTGGAGAACTTCTAAAAGGCCTTTTCTCAGAGTATAACAAAGATGTGGCAACTATTTTTGATCTCAGATTTCCAAGAATAATCATATCAATGCTTGCAGGAGCAGCTATTGCAGTGTCAGGAGTACTGTTTCAGGCCGTGCTCAAAAATCCTCTGGCTGATCCTGGAATTATTGGTATATCAAGCGGAGCAAGCTTTGCAGCAGTAATTATTACAGCAATTACGCCTTCTTTGTTTTTTGTAATTCCAGTATTTGCTTTCTTTGGAGGTGTTATGGCGTTTGCTCTTGTTTATACACTTTCATGGAAGGGTGGCTTAAGCCCCCTTAGAATTATTCTTGTAGGTGTTGCAGTAAACGCAATGTTTCAGGGATTATCAAGTGCTCTTAACTCTATGAATGGTGGAAATATGTCAGGAGTTGCAGCAATTGTAAATGGTAATATTACAATGAAAACATGGGACGATGTTAAAATGCTGGTGCCTTATGTAGTAGCAGGGCTTGTTCTTGCAATGATCTTTACAAAAGTTTGTAACCTTCTTTCTTTAGAAGATAAGGCGGCAAGGTCACTGGGAATTGATGTAAATAAAATGAGAATTATAATCTCCCTTATAGCAGTACTGCTTGCAAGTATATCAACAGCAGTAGCAGGTGTAATATCATTTCTCGGACTTATTGTACCGCACATTGGAAGAATATTAGTAGGAAGTGACCACAAGGCACTGGTTCCTTTCTCAGCACTTTTCGGAGCATTTACATTTCTGCTTGCTGATACCATAGGAAGAACCATTGCAGCTCCCTTTGAAGTTCCTGCAGCAGTAATTATGAGTGTTGCAGGTGGACCGTTCTTCATTATTCTGCTAAGGAGGTCTTCGAAATATGGAAAATAGGGAAAAACAGGCTAAACCTGCAATGGAAGTAAGAGATGTTGTTTTTTCATATGGGAAAAATAACAAGAACGTTCTTAAAGGTGTAAACCTCAAAATAGAGGAAGGTAAAATAACCACAATTATGGGTTCTAACGGATGCGGAAAATCAACGCTTTTTTATCTTATGACAAAGAATCTTCTGCCTGATGAGGGGAGAATATTCTTAAGAGGAAAGAACCTCAGAAATCTTTCACTTAAAGAGTTTGCAAGAGAAGTATCCATTGTACAGCAGTACAATACGGCAAGTGATGATATTACAGTTGAAAGTCTTGTGGCCTTTGGACGCACACCTCATCAGAAAATGATGCAGGGTAAAAGTGAAGAAGATGAACGCCTTATTAACTGGGCTCTTGAAATTACAAATTTAACAGAGTACAGAGACAGAGAGGTCAGCAGGCTTTCGGGAGGACAGAGGCAGCGCGTATGGATTGCCATGGCGCTTGCACAGAATACAAAAATCCTCTTTCTTGATGAACCTACTACATATCTTGATATACGTTATCAGATAGAAATATTAGAACTTGTAAGGAAGCTGAACAGAGAGTTTGGAATTACAATAATTATGGTTCTTCACGACATAAATCAGGCCATTCATTATTCGGATTATGTAATAGGAATGGCAGACGGTGTAGTTGCAGCATGTGGTAACCCCGAAGAGATAATAACAAAAGATGTAATAAAAATACTTTATGATATTGAACTTGATATAACAAAAATAGATGGAAAAAAATTTGTACTTACTGTATAGTATTAGGAGGTTTAAAATGAATAACCCGTTAAAAATTTTCTGGGTAGTCCTTGGCTTTATATGTCTCGGACTTGGAACTATTGGAATTGCACTTCCTATTCTTCCAACAGTACCATTCTACATGGCTACAGTTTTCTGCTTTGCAAAAAGCTCAAAGAAACTGCATGACTGGTTTATTGGAACGAAACTGTACAAGAAACACCTTGATTCTTTTGTACAGGAAAGAGCAATGACAATGTCCACAAAACTCAGAATAGTAGGGACAGTAACAGTAGTTATGGCATTTGGCTTTTTTATGATGAAAGATGTACCTGTAGGAAGAATATGTCTTGCTATTGTATGGGTATGCCACCTGTGTTACTTCTTCCTGCGCGTAAAAACAATAAAATCATAAGAAGAAGGAAATAGCATGATAAAAAAACGTTTAGTGGGACTTCTGTCTCACGCAAAAAAATACATCGTATACAATGTTGTATGGCAGTTTGCTGCACTTATCAGCCAGGTAATTGCAGTGTTTTCAATTGCTGACCTGTTAAACAGTGTATACCTTGATACTGTTACAGAGGAAAGTATTTACGGAACTGTATTTACACTTGTGCTCTGCATAATTCTACGTTATTTCTGCGACAGAATGCAGGCAGATGCATCATACAAAGCAAGTGCATCAGTAAAGAAGATTTTAAGAAAAAATATTTATGAAAAAATGCAGAGACTTGGATCTTCTTATAGAGACAGAGTTACAACTTCAGAAGTAATGCAGGTGAGCACAGAAGGTGTTGAACAGCTTGAAATCTATTTTGGCAAATATCTGCCGCAGTTCTTTTTCAGCATGATGGCGCCTGTTTTCCTGTTTATTATTCTGGCTCCTGTAAGTCTGAAATCAGTGGTGGTTCTGCTTATATGTGTTCCGTTAATTCCACTTTCAATTGTGGCAGTGCAGAAATTTGCAAAGAAGCTTCTTAATAAATACTGGGGAATTTATACAGGACTTGGAGATTCGTTTTTAGAAAATCTTCAGGGACTTACAACTCTTAAAATTTACGAAGCTGACCAGGCAAAAACAGTATCTATGGACGAAGAGGCACAGAACTTCAGAAAGATTACCATGAAGGTACTTACAATGCAGCTTAACTCCATAAGTGTTATGGATATTGTTGCCTATGGTGGAGCAGCAGTTGGAATTGTAGTTGCTGTAAATGAGTTTCTAAAAGGGAACACAGACTTTGCAGGAACGATTTCAATTATATTACTTGCAAGTGAATTCTTTATTCCACTCAGATTATTAGGATCATTTTTTCATATTGCAATGAACGGTATGGCAGCAAGTGACAAAATCTTTGCTATTCTGGACCTGGAGGAACCAGAAGAAGGGAAGTACGAAATCCCTATGGAAGAGAAACTTTCCGTTAAGGGCGAAAATATACATTTTTCATATACAGAAGAAAGAGAAATTCTTAAAGGCATTAACTTTAATATTCCTGCAGGCTCATTTGTATCACTTGTAGGTGAATCAGGATGCGGAAAGAGTACTATTTCAGGACTTTTATGCAAGAAAAACAGAGGTTATGCAGGAAGAATTCTAATTGGAGATACAGATCTGGAAGATATTAAAGAGGAATCTTTAATGAAAAATGTGGTTCTTGTTCGTCATAACAGCTATTTGTTTAAAGGTACAGTTGAGGATAATCTTTTAATGGGAAATTCATCAGCAACAAAATCCGAAATGGAACATGTTCTGGAAAAAGTTAATCTGCTTGGCTTCCTGAATGAACAGGATGGATTACAGACAAAACTTCTTGAGAGAGCATCCAACTTTTCAGGAGGTCAGCAGCAGAGACTTGCTATTGCAAGAGCTCTTCTTATGGATGCTCCTGTATATATCTTTGACGAAGCAACAAGCAATATTGACGTGGAAAGTGAAGAACTTATTATGTCAGTAATTAAGGAACTTGCAAAGACAAAAACAGTAATCCTTATTTCACATCGTCTTGCAAATGTAGTTGATTCAGACAGAATTTACTTTGTAAATGATGGATATATTAAAGAAGAAGGTACTCATGCCGAATTAATGAATAAAGGCGGTAAGTACGCAGAATTATACAGAAGTCAGAAGGAATTAGAGGACTATGGAAAGGAGACAGTGGCATGAGTGAAGTAAAGAAAAGAAGAAGTGCCATCTCCATTATGGGTAAACTTATTGGCCTTGTAAAACCGCTGTTTCATGTAATGACAGCTGCTGTACTTTTAGGTACTTTAGGATATCTTTGCGCAATTTTTCTTACAATACTTGCTGGCAGAGCAGTGCTTGCAGGAATGGGAATTGCAGCTGGTTCAGTTAAAGTCATATTAACTGTTATGGTTGTTATTGCAGTTTCAAGAGGACTTCTGCATTATGCAGAACAGTACTGTAACCACTATATTGCATTTAAACTTCTTGCAATTATACGCCATAAAATATTTGTAGCACTCAGAAAACTGTGTCCTGCAAAGTTAGAAGGAAGAGACAAAGGAAACCTGATTTCAATTATTACTACAGATATTGAACTTCTTGAAGTTTTCTATGCGCACACCATATCACCTATTGCCATAGCCATACTTACATCACTTGTAATGGTATTCTTTATTGGCTCATATAGCACAGGGGCAGGGCTGTTTGCCCTTGCTGCATATATTATTGTTGGTGCAGTTATTCCTCTCTGGAATGGAAAAAGAGGGGGCGAAAAAGGCCTTGATTTCAGAAACAGATTTGGTGAACTAAACAGTTTTGTTCTTGATTCTCTACGAGGACTTGACGAAACTATTCAGTACGGTAAGGGTAAAGAAAGAGAATCCGAAATGGAAAAAATGTCAGATGATCTTGCAGATCTTCAGAAGGATTTAAGTAAAATGGAAGGAAGCCAGAGAAGTTTAACAAATCTTGCAATACTTGCTGCTTCATTTGGAATGCTTTTCTTCATGATAAATCAGAAGCTGTCAGGACAGGTGGATTTTGAAGCAGTGCTTATCTGTACAATTTCCATGATGGGTTCCTTTGGTCCTGTGGTAGCGCTATCTGCGCTTTCTAACAATCTTAATCAGACACTGGCAAGTGGAGAAAGAGTACTTTCTCTTCTTGAAGAGGAGCCTGTAGTAAAGGAAATACCAAAGGACAAAGGATGTGCTCCATCAGAAAAGTTTACTGGTGCTGAAGCTTCAGATATTCGATTTTCATATGAAGATGAAGTTATTTTAGATGATTATTCCATAGAAATTCCTGCAGGTAAAATTGTAGGTATTCATGGTGTAAGTGGCTCTGGTAAATCAACACTTCTTAAGCTTCTTATGCGCTTCTGGAATACAGATTCAGGGAATATTAAAATCTGTGACAGGGATATTAATACTATTGCCACAACAGACCTCAGAAGTATGGAAAGCTATGTAACTCAGGAAACGCACTTGTTCCGGGATACTATTGCTGCTAATATTGCAATTGGTAAGAAGGATGCTACAAGAGACGAAATTATGGAGGCTGCAAAGAAGGCTTCTATTCATGATTTTATTATGTCACTTCCGGAAGGATATGATACTGAAGTTGGTGAACTTGGGGATACTTTGTCAGGAGGAGAAAAACAGAGAATAGGTATTGCACGTGCATTTCTTCATGATGCTCCGTTTATTCTTATGGATGAACCTACAAGTAATCTCGACTCACTTAATGAGGGCATTATCCTTAAATCACTTAAGGAATCTGCAAAGGAAAAAACAGTGGTTCTTGTGTCTCACAGAAAGTCAACAATGAACGTGGCAGATGTGGTATTTGAAATGGAAAATGGAAGAATTTCATAGGTGTAATTTTTAAAATATATTGCAAATGCTATTGACAAAGCAATTTTAAAGTGATAATCTATAAACGTAGGATGATTGGTTGAATAAATCAGTTGTACTGCGTAACAGTAATAAATATTATACTGTATTTCATGCTATTATGTAGGCTACCCCCCTACATGTTACCCGCAGGGATCCTCACCCTGCGGGTACTTCATTTTTTGAAGAAGACAGGCAGAAGTCATGAGAAATGATAATTCTGTTTTGTCAAGTACCAGTTATTACATTTACTGTGTATACTTTAGTACTTGTAAAATAACTGGGGAAAATATATGATAAGTATGTAAAGAAAAGCAGAATAGTTTTACTCTACTTAATACACTCCATGAGGACCTGTGAAGTGCTTATGCACCAGCAGGTCTTTCGTGTTTTTTGAAATTTTACAAATGAGCACTGCTTTTTTTGTTTCAGAATAATGGATTTTGAAGGGGTGGTTTTGCCCTCTTGATTTTTATATCTCACTGTGGTAGAATCGTTATCATCAGCGTAATTTCAAAGATTTAAAGACTTCCTGCAGGCCAAATGATTTGCAGGGTTTTAATTTTTTGATAATCTTTATCAAGACAGGATGGAACGTAAATAATGAGAATAGAAACATTTAATGGAAGGAAACATATTACCTCATTTCAGGTAATTATAATTGGATTCTTCCTGACAATACTCATAGGCGCGCTGCTTCTTACTCTGCCTTTTGCAACTAAAGACGGAATGGGAGCATCTTTTGCCGATGGTCTCTTTACTGCGACTTCTGCAACATGTGTAACTGGTCTTGTTGTTCAGGATACAGCTACATACTGGTCGGTATTTGGACAGTGTGTTATTCTTGCACTTATACAGATTGGCGGAATGGGCGTTGTTACAGTAGCAGTTTCACTTGCAACTATTTCAGGAAGAAAAATAGGGCTTATGCAGAGAAGCGTAATGCAGACAGCTATTTCAGCTCCTCAGGTTGGCGGAATTGTTAAGATGACCACATTTATATTAAAATCAATGTTTTTAATAGAGCTTATTGGGGCACTGCTCCTTTCTACAGTATTTATTAAGGACCTGGGAGTGGGTAAGGGTATATGGTACTCTGTATTCCATTCCATATCAGCTTTCTGTAATGCGGGATTTGACCTCTTTGGTATTAATGAGAAGTTCAGTTCTCTTACAGCATATGCTACAAATCCAATAGTTAACTTTACTATTATGGGCCTGATCATTACAGGTGGTATTGGTTTCTTTACCTGGAGAGACATACGAGTTTATGGTAAACATATACACAAATATCATATGCAGAGTAAGGTAATTCTGTATATGACAATGCTCCTCATAATCATACCAGCAGGATATTTTTTCTTCTTCGATATGAATGAGCTTGGCATTGCAGACAAATTCTGGGCTGCTATTTTCCAGTCGGTAACAGCAAGAACAGCAGGGTTTAACACTATAGACCTTAATATTCTTACTGATACAGGCCTTATGATTATGATCATACTTATGATTACGGGGGGTGCCCCTGGATCAACAGCAGGAGGTATAAAGAATACTACACTGGCAGTATTAATATCCTCAGCCTTTGCTGTATTTAAGGACAGAGATAATGCACATTTCTTTGGTAGAAGAATTCCAGACAGCACCATAAAAGATGCTGCAACTATTCTTCTGATCTACCTTACAGCCTTTATTGGCGGGGCAATGCTTATTAGTTCCATAGATAAACTTCCAATGCTTACATGCCTTTTCGAAACGGCATCTGCAATTGGTACAGTAGGACTTACACTTGGAATTACAACCACACTTTCAATGGCATCTAAGCTTGTACTTATTACGCTTATGTTCCTTGGTCGTGTTGGCGGACTTACAATTGTATTTGCAGCTGTTTCGGTACAGCATCACACAGGAGCAAAATATCCTGTAGAAAAAATCACAGTTGGTTAAACAACGAGGAGGTATTTAACGGTAAAATGAAATCATTTTTATTAATCGGCCTTGGCCGTTTTGGAAGACATATGGCAATGAAACTTGATGAAATGAATCATCAGGTTATGGCGGTGGATTTATCAGAAGAAAGAGTAAACTCAGTTTTACCATATGCAACAAATGCGCAGATCGGAGATGGTACTAACGAAGATTTTATAGAATCTCTTGGTGTCAGCAACTACGATGTATGTGTTGTTGCAATTGGTGACGACTTCCAGAGTTCATTAGAAACAACAGCACTTCTTAAAGAAAACGGCGCAAAGTTTGTAGTTGCACGTGCAGCAAGAGACGTTCAGGCAAAGTTCCTTTTGAGAAACGGAGCTGATGATGTTGTTTATCCGGAAAAGATGCTTGGAATCTGGTCAGCAATAAGGTACAGCGCAGATCATATATTTGACTATATTGAAGTTAACAAAGATAATGCAATTTTCGAAGTTGCAGTTCCATTTGACTGGGAAGGCAAAACAGTAGAAGAACTTGATATCAGAAACAAATACAACTTTACTGTAATAGGTATTAAACAGAATGGCGTATTAAATGCAAATGTAACGCCTGATACAGTATTTGAACCAGAAAATACAATATTAGTACTTGGAAACATTAAACAGATTCACAAGTGCTTCCATATCTAAAGAATGCTTATGGCCTCCGGAATTCCGGGGGCTGTTTTGTTATGCAGATATTTTTTACCTTTCTCTATTTTGTGACACCACTCTATTGACAACGGAAAGTCATAGGAATATACTTTGGTTAGTTAAAGCTAACTTTCGTGCAACAAGAGAAAGAACACTGAAGGTAATTAAGGGAAAGGAGATAAAATGGCAATAGTAGAATTTAAGAATGTTACGAGAGTATACGGCAGTGGTGAAACATCACAGCTTGCTCTTGACCATGTAAACATGGAACTTAACCAGGGGGAATTTGTAGTAATACTTGGTCCATCGGGAGCAGGTAAAAGTACGCTGTTAAACATGCTTGGAGGCCTTGACAGCCCTACAGAAGGAACAATCATAGTTGATGGAAAGGATATTTCAACACTTTCTGATGACGATCTTGCAGAGTACAGAGCAGAGAAGGTTGGCTTCGTCTTCCAGTTCTATAACCTGATTCCGACTCTTACTGTGGAAGAAAATGTAAAGCTGGTAATGGAAATAGCTGGTGATGCGCTTCCTGCAGAAAAGGTCCTTGAAGAAGTAGGTCTTGAGAAACATCTTAGAAAGTTCCCATCACAGCTTTCTGGTGGTGAGCAGCAGAGAGTTTCCATTGCAAGAGCACTTGCAAAGAATCCAAAGGTTCTTCTGTGTGACGAACCTACAGGAGCTCTTGACTCAGAAACAGGTGTAATGGTACTGAAACTTCTTCTGAAAATGACGAGAGAATATGGCAAGACCATAGTAATTGTTACTCACAACCAGAATATTGCAGCAATGGCTGACACTGTAATTCACGTAAGAAGTGGTAAAATACGTTCTGTAGTTAAGCAGGAAAATCCTGTTTCTGCTGATGAAATAGACTGGTAGGTGACAGCCATGATGTTTCGTAAACTCTTAAGAACCATGGGGCTGTACAAAGCTCAGTTTATTTCCATGATAATCATGATAGCCATAGGCGTAGGTGTTTTTACAGGCTTTAATGCTGAGTGGAAAACCATAGAATACAATACTGATAACTTTATGGAAGAAACGGGCTTTGCTGATTACCGAATAGTAAGTGAAAAAGGATTTTCTGAAGAGGAAAAAGAGAAAATCGAAAAGATTAAAGGCGTTGAAGCTGCAACAAGATATTTTACATATAACGTGGAGATTGAAGGTGAGGACCACGATGCAGTGGCTCTTACTGTAACAGAAAACCCTGATGTGTCAGGCTTTATGGTTATGGAAGGAGAAGAATACGACCCTGAAAGTGAAGACGGAATCTGGCTTTCGGATAAATATGCAGAAGCAAACGGCATAGAAACAGGTGATACTCTTTCTTTCAGACTCCCGGGTAAAAAAACTGAGGCAGTGGTAAAAGGCCTTGCGAAATCATCAGAGCACATGGTATGCATGCGTGATGAGCAGGATATGATGCCAGACTATAACACATTTGGTTTTGCATATATTTCACCAGCCATGTACGAAAAAGAAAGTCCTATGCCTATTTATACTCAGATAAATGTAATTTCTGACCTTGATAAAGATGAATTCTCATCGGAAGCAGATGATGTTTTCGGACGCACAATGATAATTTTAGACAAAAATGAAATTGTGTCTTACGCAGGTCCAAGAGGGGAAATGGATGAAGGAAAGACCATGTCTTCTATACTTCCTGTAATTTTCCTTGCAATTGCAATTCTTACTATGATTACAACTATGCACAGAATCACTGCAAAGGAAAAGGTGCAGATTGGAACATTTAAAGCTCTTGGATTTAAGAATAAAAAGATATTAAGAAGTTATATGCTTTATGCGGTGTTTACAGGACTTGCAGGTATCATATCAGGCGTCATTCTGGGATACCTTCTTGCCTACTATATTATGAACCCTAAGGGAATGATGTCCATATATATTGATATGCCGGAATGGAAAATTGTGTACCCGGAATACTGCTATCCAGTACTTCTTCTTATTATCATTCTTCTTGCAGCAGTAGGATATCTTTCAACAAAGAAAATGCTGAAGGGCACGGCTGCTGAAGCACTAACTCCATATGTTCCTGAAGTAATGAAGCCTATGAAAATAGAAAAGACAAGGTTCTTTGAAAAGCGTTCCTTTGGTACAAAGTGGAACATCCGCGATATTTACCGTCACAAGGCAAGAACAGTAATGAGCCTTTTTGGTGTATTCGGATGCACAATGATTATGCTTGCAAGCCTTGGCTTAAACGATACCATGAACTCATTTATTGATAAATATTATGGCGGAATGGTTAACTACGAATCAAGAATATTTATTGAAAGTGGTGCTGATAAAAAAGAAACTGACAAAATCATTGATGAATACGGCGGTGACTGGAGTTCAACAGTAAGCGTAAAGCTTGAAGGTAACCCTGTAGCTCTTGAAGTTTATCATATGGGAAATGAAATGATTTCTCTTGACGGAATGGACGGTAAAATCACAGAGATTTCTGATGACGGAGCATATATCTGCAAGAGAATTGCTGACGAATATGGATACGAAAAAGGCGATGAAATTAAAGTAAGTCCATATAACTCGGAGGACACATATACATTTAAGGTTAAAGGCGTAATACGTAATCTTACTGAAGGCCTGATTATTTCACCAGAATATGCAGAGGCAGAAGGAGTTAATTACAGCATTGATTCAGTGTACTCTGATTTTACTACAGATGAAATAGAGGAAAATGAGAACATCCTTTCTGTTAAGTCAAAAGAATCCATCATATCAACATTTAACGAAATGTTTGAAATCATGGATATTATGATTATTGCACTTGTTCTTGCAGGCATTGTGCTTGCGGTAATAGTTCTGTATAACCTTGGAAGCATGAGCTATATGGAAAGGTACAGAGAACTTGCAACTCTTAAAGTTGTAGGATTTAAGGATAAGAGGATCTCTCATCTTCTTACTGAACAGAACATGTGGACAACCGTTCTTGGAGCAGTTCTTGGTATTCCTGCGGGCCAGGTTGCATTATCATATCTTATGGATGCACTTGCATCTGAATATGAACTGGAAATAGTTGTGAGACCTGTAACATATCTGTTCTGCATAGCTCTTACATTTGCAGTATCATTTGTAGTAAGCTTTATGCTGTCACGCAAAAACAAAAAGATTGATATGGTAGAAGCTCTTAAGATAGGGGAATAGGATATATAGAAGAAAATAAAAAAGATACTTTTTTCTCATTTGTATGAGGAAGAAGTATCTTTTATTATTAAATATTTTAGTAGTCTGTGTTTGTCCATGGCTTCTGGCTTACATGAAGAAGCAGGTCTAAGATGTCAGCATATCCTTCTTTACTAAGTGTTACAGCACCAAGTCTGTGAAGTGCAGCAAAATCAGCACTTCCCATAAGAAGTGATGAAAGATCAGCAAGGTTACATTTAACTGTTACATCAAATAATTCTTCCTTTGTAACATCGCCATAAAGTTCCCATTTTCCTTCTGTAGTAAATTTAACGCCGAAGGCATCATTACAGTGTTCAAGTTCATTGTAGTATTCAAATCTTACTGTAAGGTCAAAAGGAATGAACTTTCTGTGAGGTGTTTCCATAACAAACTTTGCAGGATCAGTTATTTTGTACATGGTTCCAACTGATGATGTATTTGTTTCTAAGAAACCAAAGTCGGTGTAGTTACCTGAAACATTCTGAGCACTAGGGAGAATGTGGTAGAAGTCTGGCTCTCCAGTACGTATTACTACTGTCTGGCACAGGTCGCTCTGGTTACGAAGGAAGCCAAGCAGGACTTTAAGAGCCTTCTGGTTAAGGTAAACAAGTTCCTTTACCTCAAGTCTGTTAAGTGTGTAGTTTGTGTCACTCATGCAGTTTATGTCATAAGTTACGTAACCCATAAGTTCTTTTCCTTCGAAATATCCTACGCGATGTGTATCTGTATCTCCGTAATAGTCATCAATTTCATTTTCGAACTTCTGGCACATTCCGTGATAGTCAGCAGCGAATTTACTGTAGCATTCTAAAATCATAGCTGTTGCTTTTTCGTCTGAATTAATAAAGGTTACGTTCTTCATGTCTTCTTTATCTGCTGCTGGAAGGCTTATGGCTGGAATAATGTATTCTTCCATTTTACTTCCATAGCCGTAACCCATATTACGATAAAAGTCCATTCTGAAAGGAAGAAGCATGGAAACAATGGCGCCTGATTCTTCTGTATACTTTTCGAAAAATCTTACCATATCTCTTGCAGCACCTCTTTTTTTGTACATTGGATGAACTCCGAGAGCCATAAGACCTGTTGCTTTTACCATTTTGCCAAAGGCGTTCATGTCAAAGTCAATAAGCTTCATCTGGGCAATGAGCTGTCCATCTTCAAAGAGCCCGTAGAAGTGAATATGTTTATCTTTTGCCATGGAGTGAAGGATTAAAGGTCTGTATTTGTTGCGTCCTTCTTCCCCTGTGTTTTTGTATGCCGGATATGAATTTAAATAGATTGTAAGATAATCTTCAATGTGTTCTGGTGTAATCAGTTTGATTTCTCTTGCCATATATGCCTCCACAATAAAATTTTGTACAAAATACAAGTTACTTTTATGGTAACACAAACTTTCAGGTCAGGCAAGAAAAGACAGGGTAATTGCATTGACTTTGCATACATTCGTGTTATCATTAACAGTGAATAAAAAATGTAGAATAAGAGGAGGATTTTAATATGGCAATTAAAATCGCAATTAACGGATTCGGAAGAATCGGAAGACTGGCTTTCCGTCAGATTTTTGGAGATCCAGAGTTTGAAGTTGTAGCAATCAATGATTTAACAAAGCCGGAAATGCTTTGTTATCTTTTAAAATATGACAGTGTGCAGGGACCTTTCAGAAATCACGAAGTTACATGCACTGATAATTCACTAGTTGTAGATGGAAAAGAAATTAAAATCTACAGTGATGCAGATCCAAAGAACTTACCATGGAAAGAATTAGATGTAGATATTGTTCTTGAATGTACAGGTTTCTTCGCATCAAAAGAAAAGTCAAAGGCTCACTTAGAAGCAGGAGCAAAGAAGGTACTTATTTCTGCTCCAGCAGGAAATGACCTTCCTACAATTGTTTATGGTGTTAACCACGAAACACTTAAGAAAGAAGACCTTATTGTTTCAGGTGCAAGCTGCACAACTAACTGCCTTGCTCCAATGGCAAAAGCTCTTAACGATTACAGAGAAGTAAGAACTGGATTTATGACAACAATTCACGCATATACTGGTGACCAGATGATTCTTGACGGACCACACAGAAAAGGTGACTTCAGAAGAGCAAGAGCAGGAGCTGTTAATATTGTTCCAAACAGCACAGGAGCTGCAAAAGCAATTGGTCTTGTAATTCCAGAACTTGCTGGCAAACTTATTGGTTCAGCTCAGAGAGTTCCAGTTCCATCAGGATCAATTACAATCTTAGATGCTACACTTAAAGACGAAACAGAAAGTGTAACAGTTGAAGGTATTAACGCTGCAATGAAAGCTGCTGCAACTGAATCATTTGGTTACACAGAAGAAGAACTTGTATCAAGTGACATTATCGGTATGAGCTACGGTTCATTATTTGACGCTACACAGACACTTGCTCAGCGTTGCGGAACAAAAATTTACGAAGTAAGAGTTGTTTCATGGTATGACAACGAAATGAGTTACACATGCCAGTTAATCAGAACACTGAAACATATGGGTAATCTATAGGAGAAAAAAATGAAAAAACTTTTATTTATTGATGCCTGTATCAGCACTCATGATTCAAGAACAAAGAAATTATGTGATGCATATATCAATAAGTTTATGGAAAAGAATCCTGATTATGAACTGGAAACAGTTACATTAAGAGCAGGTTTCTGTGAGCCATGGACAAGAGAAAGACTTATTGAAAGAGATGGGTATATTGCAGAAAAAGACTGGAATCATTCCATGTTTGATCTTCCAAAACAGTATAAGGCAGCTGACCATATTGTAATTGGAACACCTTACTGGGATTTGTCTTTTGCTTCAATTCTTAAGGTATATATCGAAAACATTATGGTTGGAGATCTTACCTTTGGAATTACCACAGATGGCTACCAGGGTCTCTGCAATGGAAAAATGATGACATATATTACAACAGCAGGAGGATTTATTGGAAACAAGAACCTTGGCTACGAATATATGCAGGCCATTGCAGATATGACAGGCATTGATAATACAGAATTTTTCAGTGCTGAAGGGCTTGATATTGTTGGCTTCGATGTTGAAGGCGCAGTAAAGAAGGCTATTACAGAAATTGAAAGTTCAGTTGTTGAAGAATAAAGCTTATATATACAAAAAACGGTTCGCATGGCGGACCGTTTTTTTGTATAGGAAATATTGATTATGTTCGAAAAGAAATGTAAAAAATATGCATAT
>SAMEA104404100__coassemble_569_pt1 | contig 38881 bp, 35 predicted proteins | sample SAMEA104404100__metabat2_high_PE_036 | metagenome-assembled genome bin SAMEA104404100 (sample SAMEA104404100) | Balaenoptera acutorostrata | reverse complement strand
TTTTCCTGAAAATAAAAAATTTAATGCTTACAAAAATTGTACTTTAAAAAAACAATATATATGTTATAATGTAAAAACAATATATTATATATTATATGAGGACGCATATGGAAAGAGTAAAGATTAGAAAAATCATACTAACAGTTCTGATTCTGGTTATTTGTTTTACACCCTTAGCAGAGTTTGAAATGGAAGTTTATAAGGACATAACTGACTTCAGTATGTCTGAGTATGGAGAAGTATGCTCTTTTAAGGAACATAACAGTCTTTACCAGTCAGAAAGCAATGCATCCTACTGCATTTCCTATGCAAGATATTCTTATGATTATCTGTGCACCCTATTAGAAGTTATTTTAATTACAATTCTCTTATGCTGCTCATACTATATTGTAAGAAGAAAGTCATTCAGGTTCGTAAGTGAACTGAAGATCAGGGGGACAATAATATATATACATAAGAAGGACGGTTCAAAGAGTAGAAAATCTGTAACAATATAAAATATATTATGAGAAAGGATAATTTTTATGTTAGCGCAGATTTTAGCTATAGTAATTTTTTTAGTCATGTTTATCATGATAATTATTGAGGTTTTTGAACGTCAGGTAATTACGCTTGTATGTGGACTTGTAATGTGTGTACTTGTTCTTGGAATCGTTCTGAGAGATCCGGAAGCGATACTTGAAACAATTAATATTACCAGTATTTTCACAAAAGACTTCTGGATAGCATCAGAAGAAGGTCATGCAGTAACAGCAGGCATTAACTGGGAAACAATTATTTTCATTGCAGGAATGATGATTATGGTAGAAGGTATGGCCCATGTAGGATTTTTCCGCTGGCTCTGTATGTGTATTGCAAAACTTGTAAAATACAAGGTAATGTCCATATTTCTTACATTTATGACATTATCTTTTTTCCTGGCAATGTTTATTGATAGTATTACAGTAATATTATTCCTTGCAGCAGTAACAATAGAGCTGTCACAGCTTCTTAAATTCAACCCTGTGCCTATGATACTTGCAGAAGTTTTCTGTGCAAATCTTGGTGGCTCAGCTACAATGTGTGGAGACCCTCCCAATATTATTATAGGAACATCATTTGGATATTCCTTTATGGATTTTGTAATTAACACAGGACTTATTGCAATCTTATCATTTGCAGCTGTAATTCTGTACTTTTATATTGTTTACAGAAATGAGCTTACAAAGAACAGTTTAGGGGAAGAAGAAAAAACATACCCTGACCCCAAAGAAGCAATAAAAAGTAAATCAGGATTCATTATAAATGTTATAATTTTTATAACTGCAGTAGCACTTCTTATTACACACGCACAGACAGGTCTTACTGTTGCCTTTATTGGTACAGTAATAGGAATTCTTACACTGATTGCATCAGGAAGACATGTACTGACAATTTTAAAGGGCGTAGATTACAAAACACTGTTGTTTTTTACAGGACTTTTTGTTGTAGTAGGAGGTCTTGAACATACAGGTGTACTAAGAGTAATTGCAGAGTTTATAGGTGAAGTGAGCGGCGGAAATCTAATGGTTATGACAGCAATCATAATATGGGTTTCAGCTATTGCAAGTGCGTTTATAGATAATATTCCTTTTGCAGCAACCATGGTACCTGTAATAAGCAGTTTAAGTGCCACACTTGGAGTGGATCTTGGCGTTTTATCATGGTCACTTGCCATGGGTACTGATATTGGTGGAAGTGCAACTCCTATTGGTGCTTCCGCTAATGTAGTAGGTATTGCTACAGCAGCAAAAGAAGGACATTTTATAAGGTGGGGACAATACTGCAAAGTAATGGTTCCTGCAACTGTTATTGTGATTACGATTTCAATGATAGTCATCTGGGTAAGATATCTTTAAAGAAAGGGGATTTTTATGGGACAATTAATTATTTCGGTAGGCCGTGAATTCGGAAGTGGTGGTCATGAAATTGCAGAGAAGCTTGCAGAACACTATGATATTAAACTTTACGACAAAAATATCCTTGACGAAGTTGCAATGGAGAAGAATGTTGACAGAAAGGAATTCAGGGGATTTGACGAAAAAATACGCAACAAATTTTTATACAGGACTGTAAACGGAATGAACAGTTCTCCAGAAGATAATCTTGCAGAAATGCAGTTTGACTTTTTACGAGAGAAAGCTGATGAAGGAGAATCCTTTGTAATTGTTGGACGCTGTGCAGAAACAGTTCTAAGAGAAAATCCTAATATTATAACTCTGTTTATTAATGGCAGCATGGAATTTAAAATTCAGAGGACCATGGAAATGTTCGGACTTAATGAAGAAGACGCAGAGGAATATATTCTGTATGAGAATACCAAAAGAAAAAGATATCATAACAGCCACAGCAAACAGAAGTGGGGAGATTCCAGAAACTACGAACTTACTATTAACAGCAGTGTCTTTGGAATTGATGGCACCGTAAGAATGCTTATTAAGTATATTGACGAAAGAGTAAAGCTTAATAAATAACAGGAAATATGAAACTGCAGCAGAACAGATATGCAATGCTGCAGTTTCCTTGTGATTTTGAGTAATACTATTGAAAGTAAAAGAAGAGTGTGAGATAATTTACTGAAACGTTAAGAAAGGAATAATTTTATGGGAGATTTAATCGTATATATTATTTTAGCAATTATAGGGTATTTTTTATCATCGAAGGTAATAAAGCATCCGGAAAAACTTACATTTATAGGACCAGTGCAGACCTGCGCCATAGGAGCTCTCGTTGTGTCTATGGGTGCAAGAATGGGTGCAAATGAAGAGGTAATAAAGAATCTTAATAAAATAGGAATGTACGCCTTTATAATGACCATAGTTATTATTGCTTTTTCAATTACAGCAGTTTCTGTAGTAAGACGTCTGATGAAGCTTGACCGATATGGACACCCTACCACAGACGGGGGCCTTAAGTCAGATGATGTAATAGCAGAAGAAAATGCGGCGTCAGGTGGAGGAAGCATGACACTTTTTATTGTAATTACAGTTACAATAGGAATGATTGCGGGATACTTTACAGTTCAGCATGGACTTATGGAGTTCTCAGCCTTTGATTCTGTTGCAGGTAATATTATACGACTTGGTCTCTGCGTATTACTTTTCCTTGTAGGACTGGACCTTGGAAGAGAAAATACCTTTATTGATGATGTAAAACAGGCAGGTCTTAAAATACTTCTTATTCCTGCTGCAACATGTATAGGAACACTGCTTGGGGGAGCACTATGTTCTCTCTTTGTACCAGTTAAACTTACAGAAGCACTTGCAGTTGCATCTGGCTTGGGATGGTATTCACTTGCACCAGTTATGATTATGGATAAAGGTCTTATTACAGTAAGTGCTATTTCGTTTATGCATAATGTTTTCAGAGAACTGATTGCATTACTATTTATGCCAGTTGTTGCAAAGAAAATAGGATACATAGAAGTATGCGCAATGCCAGGATCAGGAGCAGGAGATGTATGCCTTCCTTTCATTGTGAAATCAACAAGAAGCGGAATAATTCTCTACGCATTTGTAACTGGAATTACACTTAGTATGTGTGTACCAATTCTTGTACCTTTATTTATTTAATAGTTTGACTTTTAGAAACAACTGATATATAATATGAGCGTAGTTTAATACATTTTATGTTCCTTATGTTAGCAACATAAGGCTAAGAGGGAAGCAGGTGTAAGTCCTGCGCGGTCCCGCCACTGTAAAAGGAGAGTTTTATCTATTATGTCACTGGTTTTCAGGTACCGGGAAGGCGGATAAAACGATGACACTTGAGCCAGGAGACCTGCATAAAAGAAAATTTTTAAATCTGGCGGAGAACCGGATTTGGAAAAAAGAACAGCAAATACGGGCTGTGGGTTATCCACAGCCCTTAATTTTTAGGCAATGGGTAACTGAGCTTTTCATTCTTTTTTCAATTGAGGCAGGCTTCGTCACCCTGCCTCACATTTTTTTGGTGGGGGTAATTTTATGTGTAGAAAAATTTTCATTGCAACATTTGATAATGATGCCATAGAGGTAATAAGAGAAAATAAAATCGGAATAGAATTAAATGAAATATGTATTTCTGATATGCTGGATGAAGAAAAGTTTAATGATACAGTAAGCTTCATGAAAGCGCAGATAAAGAACTCGGGAGCAGAAGATGTTATAATGCACGGTCCTTTTACCGAAATTGTACCTGCATCTATTGATCACAGAATGTTAGATGCAGGCTTTGTAAGACTGGAAGAAGCATACAGAGCATGTGAAATATTAGGCGTAAAAAAGATGGTAGTACATTCCGGATATATGCCACCACTTTATCAGAAGGGATGGCATACTGACAGATCGGTGGAATTCTGGACAAAATTTATGGAAGACAAGCCAGAGGATTTTAACATATATATAGAGAATGTTCTTGAAGATGAGCCTTTTATGATGAAGGAACTTGTAGAAAGAATTAACGATAAGAGAGTGAGACTCTGCCTTGATATAGGCCACGCAAACTGGTCAGGAGCAGATGGACTTCCAGTTAAGAACTGGATAAAGGAACTTGGTCCGTACCTTGCCCACTTCCATTTCCATAATAATTTCGAAAAAAGTGATGAGCATAATGCAATTCATAACGGAACTATGGATATGGATGAAATATTAGAGGCAGTATATACATACTGTGCTGAAGACATAACCATAACAATAGAAAGCCATGAGTGCAGAGAAAGTGCAAAATGGCTTAAGGAATATATAGAAAATCACTAGGGGGACAGATTTTTGAGTTTAGAGCGATTAAATAGTAAACAAAGAGAGGCAGCAGAACAGATTGAAGGCCCGCTTCTTATACTTGCAGGAGCAGGATCAGGGAAAACAAGCACAATGACAGAACGAATTGCCCATATGGTAAATATGGGTATTTCATCATATAATATTCTTGCTGTAACTTTTACAAATAAGGCTGCAAAGGAAATGAGAGAAAGAGTAGAATCTCTTGTAGGATATACAGATGATATGTGGATTATGACATTCCACTCCATGTGCCTCAGAATACTAAGGATATATGGAGAACTTCTGGGATATCAGAATAACTTTGTAATTTACGATGGTACAGACCAGAAAACTTTAATGAAAAATATTATTAAAGAAATGAATGTAAATGAAAAAGAGTATACACCGCAGTATCTTTTAAGCATTATAAGTAACAACAAGGAAAAAGAAATAACACCTGAAAAATATAAGAAGCAGGTAGAATATAATTTAAAAACAGATATAATTTACAGAGCATATAAGATGTATCAGGATGAGTTAATGAAGAATAATGCCATGGACTTTGATGATATTATTGTTAATGCAGTAAGACTCTTCGAAATGGACGAAAGCGTGCTGATCAAGTATCAGGAACGATTCAGATACATTATGGTAGACGAATATCAGGATACTAACCATATTCAGTACAAGCTTATTAAAATGCTTTCGGAAAGGCATCATAACCTGTGCGTAGTAGGCGATGACGACCAGTGTATTTACGAATGGCGTGGTGCTGATATAAGAAATATTCTTGATTTTGAAAAGGACTTTCCTGAGGCAAAGGTAATTAAGTTAGAGCAGAATTACCGTTCTGTAGGAAATATTATAAATGCTGCGCACTCAGTAATAGAAAACAACCGTGGAAGAAAAGGAAAGAAGCTCTGGACAGAAAAAGAAGCGGGAGATAAAATCAGATACTATCGTGCAGATGATGATAAAGAAGAAGCCAGATATATTGCAAGAGAAATAGATTTAAGAAAAAAAGGTGACAGAAAGTATAGTGACTTTGCAATTCTATATAGAACAAATGCACAGTCAAGAAACTTTGAAGAGGCACTTACAAGGCATGATATTCCATACAGAGTGCTGTCTGGCTTAAGATACTACGATCGTAAAGAAGTTAAAGATATGCTTGCATATATGAGACTTGTTGTAAACCCACATGATAATCTTTCTTTCAGAAGAATTATCAATGAACCCAAAAGAGGTATGGGCGAAAAGACAGTAGAAAAGCTCAAAACTCTTGCAGATGTAAGAGGACAGAGTCTTATGGATGCACTATCTGATGATGAAGTTCTTGATACACTGCCAAACAAGGCTTACCAGGGTGTAAAAGCCATGGCTGAATGCATTAACCTGTGCAGAAATGAAAGAGAGAATTTAAGAATATCAGATATTTACGATAACCTTCTTGTAAATACGGGATACATGAATAATCTTGAAATGCAGAATACTGTAGAAGCAGAAGGAAGAATAGAAAACTTACTTGAATTTAAATCAGTAATCCAGGACTATGAATCAGAAACAGAAAATCCTACAATAGAAGAGTTTATGGAAAAAATAACTCTTATGGCCGAAGTAGATAATCATGATGAAAGCCTTGATGCTGTAGTTCTTATGACTATGCACAGTGCAAAAGGTCTTGAGTTCCCGGTAGTATTTTTACCAGGAATGGAAGATGGTCTTTTTCCAGGACGAAGAGCATTTGACAGCAATGACAAAATGGAAGAAGAAAGAAGACTATGTTATGTAGGAATGACAAGAGCAAAAGAACAGCTTATTATTACAAGTTCAGCCATGAGAATGCTTTACGGAAAGACAGACTATATGAGAGAGTCACAGTTCCTCAGGGAAATGGATAAGAGTCTTATGGATGGAGATGCCATATACGAAACAAGAGGAGCAGCAAGAGGAATTGGTATTTCAACTGGATCAATTGATGGGTATTCAAAACCGGCAACACAAATGTCAGGCTCACGCTCAGGGTCATATGCTGAAATGTTTGGAAAGCCTCAGAAGTCAGCATCTTCAAATGCTGGAAGTCCTTTTGACGCCTTTAAGAATGCCAAGGCTCAGGTCAAAGTAAATGCTGCGGGAAGCAAAGGAAGCTCCTTCGCTCCAGGAGATAAGGTAAGCCATGCCAAGTTTGGAGAAGGTATGGTAGTTGAGTGCGATGACAAAACCGTAAGCGTAATGTTTAACACAGCAGGGCTTAAGAAACTTGCAAAGGGTATTGCCCCTATTAAGAAGATATAGAAAGGTTAAAACCATGGAAGAAAAAAGAGCTTTAATGAAAGAAAAAATTGAATTGCTTAATAAGGCTGCAAAGGCATACTATCAGGATGCAGAAGAAATTATGTCTAACTTCGAGTACGACAGACTTTATGACGAGCTTGAAGCCATGGAAAAGGAAACAGGCATTGTAATGGCAGGCAGCCCTACAAGGAGAGTAGGATATGAAGTTCTTTCTGATCTTCCGAAAGAGGCTCATCCGGGAAGAATGCTTTCCCTTGATAAGACAAAAGACAGAGAGCAGCTTAAGAGCTGGCTTGGAAATGAGAAGGGTATTCTTTCGTGGAAACTTGACGGACTTACTATAGTGCTTACATATGAGGATGGAGAGCTTGTAAAAGCGCTTACAAGAGGTAATGGTGACATAGGTGAAGTAATTACACCTAATGCAAAAGTATTTGCAAATATTCCTCTTTCTGTTCCATATAAAGGGCGTATGGTACTAAGAGGTGAAGCTGTAATTCGTTACAGTGACTTCGAAAAAATAAACGAAACCATAGCGGAAGCTGAGGCAAAGTACAAGAATCCGAGAAATCTGTGTAGTGGATCAGTAAGACAGCTTAACAGCAGAATTACTGCAGAAAGAAATGTACATTTCTATGCGTTTACACTGGTAGAAGCAGAAGGAGTAGATTTTCAGTCAGGCAGAACAGGCCAGATGGAATGGATGAAGAGCCAGGGCTTTGACGTGGTTGAATACAGGGTTGTAACTAAAGAAAATATTCTGGAAGAAATAGAGTATTTTGAAGAGGCTATTTCCTCAAATGATCAGCCCTCTGATGGACTTGTACTTACATATGATGATATTGAATATAGCAGAAGCCTTGGAACTACAGCAAAGTTCCCACGTGATGCCATAGCATTTAAATGGCAGGATCAGACTGCAGATACTACATTAAGAGAAATTGAATGGAGTGCATCAAGAACAGGACTTATTAACCCTGTAGCTGTTTTTGATCCTGTGGATTTAGAAGGAACATCGGTTTCAAGAGCATCTGTTCATAACATCAGCGTTATGCGAGATCTGAAACTTGGAACGGGAGATACCATAAGAGTATATAAGGCAAATATGATTATTCCACAGATTGCAGAAAATCTTACAGGAAGCGATAATATTGAGATTCCGGAAGTATGTCCGGTGTGCGGTGAAAAGACAGTAGTAAAAAAAGACAGCGGTGTTGAAACACTTTACTGTCCTAATCCTTTGTGTCAGGCAAAGCATGTTAAGAGTTTCAGCCTTTTCGTATCAAGAGATGCGCTGAATATTGACGGACTGTCAGAAGCAACTATAGAAAAGTTTATAGCAATGAACTTCATTAAAGAACCAGCTGATCTGTTTAAACTTAAAGAACAGCGCAGCGCAATTACACAGATGGAAGGCTTCGGAGAAAAGTCATTTGATAATCTTATGGATGCACTTTATAAAGCAAAAAATACAACTCCTGAAAGACTTCTTTACGGACTGGGAATTCCGGGAATCGGAGTAGCAAATGCCAAACTTATTGCAAAAGCATGCGGCAGAAACTGGAAGGCTATGGAGAGCCTTACAGAAGAGAAGCTTATTGAAATAGACGGCATTGGAAATGTAATGGCAGAAGCCTATGTAAAATTCTTTAATGACGAAAATAACCTTAAAATTGTAAGAGATCTTCTTGAAGTTCTTGTTCTTGACGAAACACAGGAAGAAACAGGAAGTGCTTTAGAAGGAATGACATTTGTAATTACAGGTTCTCTTAATACTTTTGCAAACAGAGATGCACTTAAAGCGGAAATAGAAAAAGCAGGCGGTAAGGTTGCAGGATCAGTAAGTAAAAAGACTTCATACCTTATTAACAATGATGTAACATCAACATCAGGAAAAAATAAGAAGGCGAGAGAGCTGGATATCCCTATTATTGATGAGGAAACCATTGCAAAGTGGCTTAAAGAAGGAAAATAGGGTTTGACATCTAATTCAAAAAAACATATAATATAACAAGTGATAAATTTAATAAGTGCCCTTTAACAGCTTCGCCTGGTGTGGTTTGGGTCCTGCGCAATGAGACGCCGTGAACCGTGTCAGGTCCGGAAGGAAGCAGCAATAAGCGGAAGTTCTTATGTGCCGCAGACAAGCCTTCTCCATGCCTCGCGGAGCTCTTAAAGGGCATTTTATTTTACAAAAAAGAGAGGAATGTATGTATACTGCTTTATACAGAACAGAAAGACCAGAAGTCTTTTCTGAAGTAATAGGACAAGAGCATATTGTAAGAATACTAAAGCATCAGATAGAAACAAATACCACAAGCCATGCATATCTTTTTTGTGGTACAAGAGGAACAGGAAAGACAACTACAGCAAGAATTCTTGCTAAGGCTGTAAACTGTCTCTCTGACGAAGAAAGACCTTGTGGATGCTGTCAGAACTGTAAAGCAATTAAAGAAGGAAGCTTTATGGATGTTATAGAAATTGACGCAGCTTCTAATAATGGTGTAGATAATATCCGAGAGCTTAGAGAAAGTGTTAAGTATCCACCGGCAGTTGGACGTAAGAAAGTATATATTATTGACGAAGTCCATATGCTTAGTACAGGGGCTGCAAATGCCTTACTTAAGACACTGGAAGAGCCACCAGAAGATGTAATGTTTATTCTTGCAACTACTGATCCTCAGAAGCTTCCGCAGACAATTCTTTCAAGATGCATGAGACTTGACTTTAAGCGCGTGCCAGAAAGATACCTTATAGACCATATGAAGAGAATATGTGCAGACAAAGGTGTTGAAATAAGTGAAAGCGCTGTAAGACTTCTTGCAGCAAATGCTGACGGTTCTGTTCGTGACGGGTTAAGTATTCTTGACCAGTGTCTTTCAGGTGGAGACAAGGTTCTTGACAGAGACCTTATTCTTGAATTTCTCGGGACAGTGTCAGAGGATTTCTTTATTGAACTTACAGAAAGAGTATCCTTAAGAGATGTGCCAGGTGCACTGCTTAAAATTGATGAAGCAGTAGAAGAAGGTAAGGACATCAAACAGTTAATGAAGGACTGGATGAGTCATTACAGAAATCTTCTTATTACAAAATATATAAGAAATGCAGAAGATATGCTTAACATGTCTTCAGAAAATATAAAGAAGCTGCAGGAGCAGGGAGAAAGAATATCTTTACCAGAGATTAATAACGGAATACTTACTTTATCAAGGACTATTAACGATGCAAGATATTCCACTCAGCCAAGAATTCTTCTTGAGCTTGCTGCTGTAACAATTGCAGAAGGTATATCAGAAATGCCCGTGCAGGTTCAGCAGAAGGCAGCACCTAAAATGGCGGTAAGACAGCAGGCAGTTCCGCAGAAAAAGGCCGTGCCCGCAGTAAAACAAGAAGGTGACAACATTGTATCTGGCAGCGGAATATCAGAGGCAGGTGAAGCCACTCCATGTTCGTGCGACCCCGATGCGTTATGGTGCAGAGTAATTGAAGAGTGCGAAAAGACTCAGAGCAGTGTAAATCTTCTGAGAGACAAGGCTGTTGTTACGGCAGTTAAAGATAATGAGCTTACTGTGGAAGCAAGCAGCGAGTTCTTCTATAATTATATAGAGAAAAATCGAAAAGTTGTTCTTGACGGCGCATCAGCTATTATGGGTCAGCCTGTAAAGATGAAACTTGAAATTGCTGGAGAGCAGGCAGCTATCGTTTCTGGAAATGAAGCAGTTGAAGAACTTGCAAATGAAATAAGTGATAAATTACATATTGATATAAAAGTTGAATGATATAGGAGGAAAATACAATGGGAAGAGGAATGAAAGCAGGAAAAAGACCTAAAGTTGGCGGCGGAGGCGGCGGCAGCATGCAGAAACAGCTTCAGCAGGTACAGGCTATGCAGCGTCAGATGGAAAACTTACAGGCAGAGTTAGAAGAAAAAGAAATTACTACAACAGCAGGTGGCGGTGCTATCAGCGTAACAATGAATGGTAAAAAAGAAATTACAGAGCTTAAGTTAGACAAAGATGTTGTTGATCCAGATGATGTAGAAATGCTTCAGGACCTTATTATTGCAGCTGTAAATGAAGGAATCCGTCAGATTGAAGAAACAGCCAATAACGAAATGGGCAAAATTACAGGCGGACTTAACATTCCGGGATTATTCTAATGAGACAGTATCCAAGACCTTTAGGAAAACTTATACAGGAACTGTCAAAGCTGCCAGGTGTCGGTGGCAAAACTGCTCAGCGTCTTGCTTTTCACATACTGTCAATGGAGGATAAGGAAGCTGAACAGCTTGCTTATGCTATTACAGATGCAAAGCATAAGATGCGTTACTGCTCTGTATGTGGAAATCTTACAGATAGTGATCCTTGTGAAATCTGCACAGATAAGTCAAGAAGGCAGGATGTTATATGTGTTGTAGAAAGTCCTAAGGATGTTATGGCAATGGAGAGAATCAGGGAGTTTGATGGACTTTACCATGTGCTTCATGGAGCTATTTCACCTATGGATGGAATAGGGCCCGAAGACATTAATCTCAAAAGCCTTATAACAAGACTTAGAGAAAAGGATGTTAAAGAACTGATTGTAGCTACTAATCCGAATATTGAAGGAGAGGCTACGGCTATGTATATTGCAAGACTTATTAAGCCTGCTGGAATTAAAGTCAGCAGAATTGCAAATGGAATACCTGTAGGTGGTGATCTGGAATACGCAGATGAAATAACACTGCTTAAGGCTTTAGAAGGAAGAAGAGAATTATAGAAAACTAAGAGAGACCTTGTCATAAGGTCTCTCTTTGCATATTAATTCAGAAATATTTTTCTGGATTATCAAGGGCATTCTGAAGTCCTGAATAGAACTGGGATACATGGTATCCATCGCAGACCGCGTGAGCAATTATAAGGTTAACAGGCATTACTGTTTTTCCACATTCTTCATGATACTTCCCGGCAGTAATTACGGGGAAGAACTGAGGCTCCCCATTGGTAATCCGGGAAGAAAGTGAGGTAAAGTTAACCCATGGGGCACAGGAAATACAGTAGAAGTTCCCTGGCTGATCTGGTCTTGCTTTGATTCCTTTTACGTCTCTGTATTTTTCCATGTCACATATAATATTCTTATACATACCGTGAATGTTTTCGTCATATTCTGACCACAGATCAGAAAAAGTGTGGTCGTCTTCATGGAAAATTGTATAATTGGGAACTACATAATTCCACACATTAAGGTTACCTTCTCTGTCTCTGAACATACGGAAGTAGTCCAGGCTGTTTACAATCTGAGTTGTTATGGAAATAAGGGCGGGGTAGAATCTGTAACCATTCTGATGACAGAAGTCAAGAAATTTATCAACAGTAATATCAGCTGTTATGTTGACTTCAACCTTAAGGATTTCTGTATAGTACTTATAGTGCTCTTTTCGTTCCCAGCTGTCTATATCAAATTTTCTGAAGTTCATAATGCAACTCCTCCTGTAGTTGGAATATAGTACTCGATGACATCTAACATGGAGCTTATCATGGAACTTCCCTGACAGGTGCAGGGAAAAGATATGAAATGGTCCATACTGTTACATCTGTAGTTGTTAACACGATTATATCACAAAAAAAGAAAACTGCCTTCAAAATGAAGGCAGTTAAAAAATCTTTCTGATTTACCGTGCTTTACAGGAATGGAATTGGATGTCCAAAGAATGAGTTAAGCTGAACGATGATAATGAAGAACATGAATACTGGTGCAATATATTTCATGCATACGTATACGAAGTTCTTCGTTCTGTAGTTTGAACCATCAAGAATTTCATCATCAAGATAATGAGCACGTGTCCATCCAAGCATAATTGCCATAAAGAATCCGCCAAGAGGCATCAGAACTCCTTCTGCTGCAAGGTCGAAAACATCAAGCCATGTGCTTAGTCCAAATGGGTGCCAGAAACCTGACATTCCAAGAGCATCTGCAGAAACAAGAGTAGATCCGATTAATGCAATCAGCCCCATGAAAAGTGTTACAGCAAGTCTGCTTGGTTCTTTACCTTTTTTGATATGTGAATCCAGCATTGCAGAAACTCCGCCTTCCATCATGGCAATGGATGAAGTAAGTGCTGCAAAGAATACAAGCAGGTAGAAGAATGTTCCGAACAGAGGTCCGAATTTTCCCATTCCGTTAAATACAGTCTGTAGTGATACAAATAGCAGATTTGGACCAGCATCTGGTGAAAGTCCTGCTGAGAATACTGCAGGCATTACAGCCATAGCTGAGAAAAGTGCAACGATTGTATCAGCAATAGGAATAATAATTGCGTTTCTTTCTAAGTTTGAACCTTTATGTAAGTATGAACCGTAAGCAATAAGGCAGCCAGCTGCAATTGAAAGTGAGAAGAACATCTGACTTCCTGCCATGCCAAGAACTGTTAACCAGCCTGTGCCTTTGAATACGCTTAAATCAGGCTTGAAAATAAATGCAAGGCCTTCCATAGCTCCTGGTAAAGTTACACTACGAATTACTACTACTAAAAGCATAATAAACAGTGCTGGTGTTGCAAACTTGGCGAATTTTTCGATTCCTCCTGCAATACCACCTACTACAATAAATACTGTAAGTCCAAGATACAGCATTCCGAAAAGAACTGCAGGAACAGTATCTGTTACGAAAGCGCTAAAGTATTCTGCGCTATTTGCTCCGTTAATTCCCCAGGGTGCGCCAATAAGGTCACCAAGGTTTGCAATAAAGTATTTGATTACATAGCCACCAAATGTACAATAGAAACAGATTAGTAAAAACGGAACGATTGCTTCGAACCATCCGTTAAATGTAAATCGTGGGTTGGCCATGTGATGTGCTTGAATTGTACCTTTTCCGGTCTTTCTGCCCAGTGCAATTTCACCTAAAATCAGTGGGTAGCCAACGACGATAGCTAATACCAAATAAATAAGTAAAAAGGCAAAACCACCGCCGGCGCCCATCTTGTAAGGGAAACCCCATAAGTTGCCGAGTCCAACAGCTGAACCGATGGATGCCATCAGAAATCCGAAGGTACTATTAAACTTTCCTTTGTTTTGTTTCATAGTATGATCCTCCTTAATATGAATAAAAATATACACAACTATTATACATTAAAGTGATAATGTGTGTCAATAGATAAAATTCAAGGGGGATAATTGTGCTTTTAACACAAAAAACAGCCGCTGGTTTGTGCTTTTTCAAAATAAAAGGAGCGTAAGTGTATAAATACGCTCCTCTGTCTTGCTAGTATGGAAGACTGTTAAGAACTTCTTCTGTAAGAAGCAGGCCTCCATTAATTCCAAGGTGTGTTTTTGGAACAACGTCTATGTAACCAAGTGATGGAAGGGAGATTTCAATGCCGCTGAAACAGTGGTGTCTGGCTTTAAGTTTTGCAATAATGTTTCCATCTGCAAAGACTATGTCAGCATCTGTTTCAAGAACAGGTTTTGAAAGAGAATCTTCCATATTATATAACTTAAGAAAGTCTTTAAGGCCTGCAGAATCAGCATCATCGCCTAATACAGATACTGAATCAGCATACATTCCAAGATATGAAACCAGGAATCTGCAGTAGCCAAGGCACTGGGATGCTGTGCCATGAACTGCAAATTTTACTCCCTTTGGAAGTCCTGTAAGTGAATTTGTTCTTGAAAGATATATATATGATCTTGCTCTTGCCTTTTCTGATTCTGTAATAAAGTACTGGTCTGTAGTATTAAGCTTTTCTGAGACCTTATGCATAAGCTCTTCCATGGCTTTGTAACCTGCAGGAATACTGTCACAGACAATGTAGTCTGTACCAAATTTCTCTTTCAGGTGTTCTGCGGTTCTGATACCGTATTCTGAACGTATTACAATATTAAGGTGGGCTGCTCCCATATTTTTTATTTCAGAAACAGAACAGTCGCTTCCAAGAAAGGTATTAACGTTAATATTGCAAAGATCAAGGTCATGGCGCAGTTCATTTATATCTCCCTGATAATACTTATGAAAAATTGAAAGTCCGAGAATATTAACAGTCTTCTTTTCAAAAGGTTCAGGTTCGGGAAGGGTTAGTGTATCTATAAGGCTGATGCATGCTTTCTCGAATCCATCCCATATGTACTCGGAATATCCTGGCGTTTCTACTGTAATAACAGGAACTTCTGTAATTACATCAGAAACTATGCTTTCGAGGTCATCTCCGATAAGGGCGGCTCCTGGTGAGTTCAGAACCACGAAAAGATCAAAGTCCAGATTATTCTTTAAGAAGTTCATTGCTTCTGTAAGTTTATCTCTGCTTCCATATACGTAATCTCTTTTGTCCAGGTATGTACATGGTATACGAGGCTGTCCAAAGTAGTATAGCTCAGGATAGTTCAGTGGATCAAATTCTTCCTGGCGCAGAGCCTGATTGTCAGAAGTAGCAGAGTGATAGAATTTACATCCAGTAGGACCGTTCATTAGTAAAACTGTGTTTTTTACTCCTTCAAATCCAAATGTAAGACCTGAAAGACTATCTGGAGTAATATTTGTTAAATAGGTTTTTATCATTTTTCCATTCTCCTTCCAGGTTTAAATTAATTAAGTTTACCCAGCGTTCTGCAAGAACAAGACCTGAGAAAAATCCAGTGTCAGGGCACATAGGTATGGTATCAGCAATACATTTATCATTGGTAATTGACGATTCATAGTTTGAAAGTACAATATCTGGTTTAAGCAGCTCTATATCAGCAGGACGTTTTGTTCTGTCATAGTCTTCCTCAGTAAGTATATTTTTTACTTCCGGAATTGCAGTTCTGAATCCTTCGTCCTGAGAAAAGTTAAGAATGCAGAGTTTTACCACATTCATACCGGCATCAAGAGCTACTCGCAGAATCCAGTCCAGATCATGGTTATATGTAATAATCATAAGTTTTTTACCCTGAAGGTGTGGCTTTATAGCTTCAATTCTTCTTTCATATTCCAAAGTATGAGTTTCAATAAGTTCCTTTGCATGACTTTCTTTGTGGAAGAAATCGCCGATTCCTTTTATCCATGTAACTGTTTCGTTAAAGCCTACAGGAAACTGATAATCATAGAACTCTGAATCATAGTTTGTTTTAAAGAAATCCTCAAGGGCTTTACCAGTGTAATCTCTGAAACCGAGAAGGTTAAGAGATGCGCATCTGAAGTTTTTCAGGGCATCATAGGTGGTGTTACACAGGAACCTGCAGTTAACCCTTATACCCATATGGTTAAGGAAGCCTTCAATAATGCGGAAGTTTTCTTCTGTGTTCTTTGCAACAACTTTTTCGAAGACCACGTTAACTACGTCTTTTTCTTCTTTTACTTCAGTATCTATAATCTGTCTGGCAAGACTTGTGTAAGCAAGAAGCATTCCCTGAAGGTAGTCTCCCGTAAGGTTTCCATCAGCTTTAATAGTTACCACAGGGCAGTCAGGTGTTGAAAGTGCTTTTGCTTTGTCTATATCATCCCCTATAATTCCTGAAGGGCAGGAACTTATTACTACAATGGCCTTTGCTTCTGGTACTTTTTCTTTTATTTCTTTTATGGTATCAAGAAGTTTATCAGTACCGCCAAAGACCATATCACTTTCGTCCATGTTACTTGAAAGCATATTTGGGGAAATAGAAACAGGAAGCAGGGTGCCTCTTTCAAAAAGTCTGCGTCTTCCGGAGGAACTTATGCTCTGGTAAGACATGTATGTGCAGCTTTTAGGAGAGTGTGCAAGAATTACTGCATCCTGAAGGTGGATACTCATTGTAAGTGCACCATTAAAAGCACAGCCGTGAAGAGGTTCGTCACGGATTACGTTTTTTGATAAGTATCCAAGAGAAATATCTTCCTTTTCATCATTATCTTTAATAGTAACTGCTGAATTTACTGCTTCTTTTTCTGCAGCGACGCTTTCTACAGCGGTGCCAAATATAAGTTCTTCTAATTCTTCATCAGTAAGTGGGTTTGCAGCATAAAGAGATGGTCCTTCCTTGATTTTGCAGGCTATATTGTCAAATACCGATTTAAGATTATCACCTGTTCCGTCAGGAAGCTGGCTTATGGTGCAGTTCATTTTTTCGGCAAGAGCGAAGGTGTCGTCTCTTGGAATCTTTGCGAAAACAGGAAGCCCTACGGCTTCAGCAAAGAGCTGCACTTTTGTATCTTCCCCTGTAACATTTCTGCTGTTATACAGGATCCCTGCAACACGGCATTTGTCGTCATCATAATTTTTTATTCCGCGAAGAATATTGTTTGCTGCATACAGAGACATATATTCTCCAGATGTAACAAGGAAAATTGTATCAGCATATTCTCTTCTTATTGGAACGGCAAAGCCGCCACATACAACATCCCCGAGAACATCATAGACAATAAGGTCGTAATTATCTTTTATGTGGAATTTTTCAAGAAGTTCAAAGGCAGTAATTATTCCCCTTCCTGCACATCCTACTCCTGGTTTTGGACCACCTGCTTCAATACATCCGATTCCGTTATATCCTTCGAAAAGAATATCTTTAAGTCTGTACTGAAGAGGTCCTGTTGATTTTATATAATCAAGCACTGTGGTAATACGTTTACCTTTCATCAGCAGGCGTGTTGAATCATGCTTAGGGTCACATCCAATCTGAAGAATCTTTAGATTTCTGTCAGAAAGGGCTGCGGAAATATTTGCACTAAGCGTTGATTTACCAATGCCGCCTTTACCGTAAATGGCGATTTCTTTCAAGTTGAACCCTCCTTTTGACATAAGTTATTTACGAAAACAGTATAGCAGAAAGAAATCACTTTTTCGATGGCTTTTGAAGTGTTCTTCTCTTTCTGCCTTACCTGATAACTATTTTATCACATATTGTATTTTTAAAAAGACAAATCTTTTCCATAAACATGTAATTGTGAATAATCATCAAAAACATTAAAATATTTTGTGAAAATAAATAAAAAGTGATTGACATGACTTTTTACCTATGGTAACATAGCGTCATAACATAAAGAAAGGAGAAACGAAATGAATAAGATGGCATTAATATTTAACGCAATTATTATTAACATTATCAGCATTATTATTAGTATTATTATTGATATTAAGAATAGTGTTATTTGCTCATGCCATGATTATTCATTACGATCTGATTTCAGCAATCTCCTGAATGGGTAGATTGAAATTATGTATAAATGAATTTGAATTAACAGGCCTGTGCAGATAATCTGTACAGGTTTTTTTAATTCGCAAAATTAAGAAGAACCGGAGGAAAAGAAAATGTTTAAAAGTAAGTTATTTAAGAAGGTAGCAGTAACAGCAATGTCAGCCTGCATGGTAATGTCACTTGCAGCATGTGGAGGAACATCAGAAAAAAATGCAGAGGAGTTTGTAATCGGAGGTATAGGACCTACAACAGGAGCTGTAGCAACATATGGAGAAGCAGTAAGAAACGGAGCTCAGCTTGCAACAGATGAAATCAATGCTGCAGGAGGAATTAACGGAGTAAAAATAAGATTCGAATGGCAGGATGATGAGCATGATGCTGAAAAATCTGTTAACGCATATAATACTCTGAAAGATAAAGGAATGCATATGCTTATGGGAACTACAACAAGTGGACCATGTACAGCAGTAGTTGCAAAAACAGGAGAAGACAATATGTTCCATCTTACACCATCAGGAACAGCAGTTGACTGTATCAAAGGTGATCATGCATTCAGAGTGTGCTTCTCAGACCCTAACCTTGGAGTAGCATCAGCTGACTATATTGCAGAACATTTTGGAGACAAAAAGGTAGCAGCAGTTTATGATACATCAGATGTTTACTCATCAGGAGTTTATGAAAAGTTTGCTGGAGAAGCTGCAAAAAAAGGAATTAACGTTGTAGAAACACAGGGCTTTACAAAGGATTCATCAACTGACTTTACAGTACAGCTACAGAAAATCAAGAGCTCAGGAGCGGAACTTGTATTCCTTCCAATTTATTATCAGAACGCAGCAATTCTTTTAACACAGGCCGAAAAAATGGGATTAGATGTTCTATGGTTCGGAGGTGATGGACTTGATGGAGTTATTCCGCAGCTTGGAGACCATGCCAGCGTAGCAGAAGGCGTAATGCTGCTGACACCTTATGTAGCAGACTCACATGAAAATAAATCAGAAGCATTTACAAAGGCATATGAAGAAAAATATAACGGACTTGTGCCAACACAGTTTGCAGCTGATGCATATGATGCAATGTACATCATCAAGGCTGCAGTAGAAAAATGCGGAGTAACACCAGATATGAGCGTAAGCGATATATGTGAAGCAATGAAAAAAGCAATGCTTGAAATAGAAGTAACAGGAGTTACAGGAACAATGACATGGACAGCTGATGGAGAACCTCACAAAGAACCAAAAGCAATGGTAATCAGAGATGGAGAATATGCAGCAATGGAATAGGAGATAAAAATGACTTTTCTTTCATATTTAATAAGTGGAATAAGCCTTGGAAGCGTATATGCACTAATAGCGCTGGGGTATACAATGGTATATGGAATAGCAAAGATGCTTAACTTTGCACATGGAGATGTAATTATGATTGGTGGATTTATGGTGTTTACGGCAGTAAGTTCTATGAACACATCACCAGCAATAGCAATTCTGGCAGGAATTATAGTATGCACACTTCTTGGTGTTGCTATTGAAAAAATTGCATATAAACCTCTGAGAAATGCTACACCTCTTGCAGTACTGATTACTGCAATTGGTGTGAGCTACTTCCTGCAGAACCTGGCACTTCTTGTATTTGGATCATCTGCTCATAATTTCCCTGATATTCTTGCTGTTCCTGATCTTGAAATAGCAAAAGGACTTACAGTATCAGGTGAAACAGTAGCAACAATTACAATTACTGTAGTCATTATGATTTTACTTGTTCTGTTTATCAGATTTACAAAACCGGGAACTGCCATGCAGGCAGTTTCGGAAGACAGAGGTGCAGCAGAACTTATGGGAGTTAATGTAAACACAACGATTTCATTAACCTTTGCAATTGGATCAGCCCTGGCTGCTGTGGCTGCTGTGCTGCTTTGTTCTTCCTATCCTCAGATCAGTCCGTATACTGGAGCAATGCCCGGAATCAAAGCATTTACAGCTGCAGTATTTGGCGGAATAGGATCAATACCAGGTGCAATGCTTGGAGGAGTGCTGCTTGGAGTAATTGAAAATCTCAGCAAAGCATATATATCTTCACAGCTTTCAGACGCCATTGTATTTGCAGTTCTGATTGGTGTCCTCACACTAAGACCAGTGGGCATTCTTGGTAAGAAAGTAAGAGAAAAGGTATAGGTGGAAAGAATGGAAAGACTTAATTCACAATTAAAAAAGAAAGTCAGTGGAAATACATTAACATACCTTATGGTAGCATTGCTGTTTCTTTTCTGCATGATATATATGAACGCAGGAATGGCGTCAAATCTGTTTAAAGGCCTTATGGTTCCACTTTGTGTAAATGTAATACTTGCAATATCACTTAATCTGACTGTAGGAATTCTGGGAGAACTGAGCCTTGGTCATGCAGGCTTTATGTGTGTAGGAGCTTTTGCAGGAAGTATGTTCTCCATGATGACTGCAGAGTCACTTGAATCAGTATGGATCAGATTTCCTCTTGCCTTTGTAATCGGAGGTGTAACAGCAGCTGTTATGGGGCTTATTGTTGGAATTCCAACATTACGTTTAAGAGGCGACTATCTTGCAATTGTAACTCTTGCCTTTGGAGAAATCATAAAAAACATCTGTAATAACATATATGTTGCAAGAGATATTAACGGACTTAAAATGGTAGTTGGCGTTGATGCTTTTAACAGACTTGAGTTTGACGGCGCGTCAAAAGAGGTACTTGTTAATGGCGCCATGGGCATTACAGGAACTCCATCGGATTCAAATTATATTGTAGGATTTGCACTTATATTCCTGACGCTTTTCGTAATTCTGAATCTGGTAAATTCAAGAACAGGAAGAGCAATTATGTCTATAAGAGATAATCGCATAGCAGCTGAGTCAGTGGGAATGAACATTACAAAGTACAAGCTTATTGCATTTGTAGTATCTGCATTCTTTGCAGGAATTGCAGGAGTTCTTTATTCGCACAACCTTGCTTCAGTAGTAGCTACAAAATTTGACTATAATTACTCAATTATGATTCTTGTATTTGTTGTTCTTGGAGGAATCGGAAATATGAGAGGTTCCATAATTGCAGCAATCATACTTACAGCACTTCCAGAGTTCTTAAGAGAACTTATGGACTACAGAATGTTAATTTATGCTGTTGTTCTCATTGTAATGATGATTGTAAATAACAACGAAACAGTACAGCAGTACATGCAGAAAGCCACAGGTTTTCTTAAATTCAGAAGAAAGGAAGGTCTTAGTTAATGTCAGTAATGTTAGAAACAAAGAATCTTGGCATATCCTTTGGTGGTCTTAAAGCCGTTGACGGACTAAGCCTTAAAATAAATAAAGGACAGCTTTACGGACTTATCGGACCTAACGGAGCAGGAAAGACCACTGCCTTTAATCTGTTAACTGGAGTTTATAAGCCTACTATGGGGAATTTTTTCCTTGATGGTGAAAGGCTGACGGGAAAGACTACTATTGATATAAATAAAAAAGGTATAGCAAGAACCTTTCAGAATATAAGACTTTTTAAGAACCTTACTGTTCTTGATAATGTAAAGTCAGGGCTTCATAATGAATTTAAGTATGGTACCTTAGCAGGAGTATTAAAGCTGCCTTCTTACTATGAAAAAGAAAAGGCAATGAATGAGAAGGCTATGGAACTACTTAAGGTATTTGGTCTTGAAGAAGAAAAAGACCGTATTGCATCTAATCTGCCATATGGTAAACAGAGAAAACTTGAAATTGCAAGAGCCCTTGCAACTTCACCAAAACTGCTTCTTCTTGATGAACCAGCAGCAGGAATGAATCCCAATGAAACTCAGGAACTTATGGAGACCATAAGATTTGTAAGAGACCACTTTGATATGACAATACTTTTAATCGAGCATGATATGAAGCTGGTTTCAGGAATATGTGAAGAAGTTACAGTTCTTAATTTCGGAACAGTACTTGCTCAGGGCAGAACTAACGAAGTATTAAATGATCCTGAAGTTGTAAAGGCATATCTTGGTGATTAAGGAAGGAGATTTTTTAAATGGCAATGTTAGAAGTAAAAGACCTTGAAGTAAATTATGGGGCAATTAATGCAATTAAAAAAATCTCTTTTGAAGTTAATCAGGGAGAGGTTATTGCATTAATTGGTGCAAATGGTGCAGGTAAAACCACTACACTTCATACAATTACAGGTCTTCTTAAAGCAAAATCAGGGACAGCAATATACAGAGGGCAGGATCTTTTAAAAACACCACCTCATAAAATAGTAAAGATGGGTATAGCTCATGTTCCGGAAGGCAGACGTATTTTTCAGCAGCTTTCTGTATATCAGAATCTGATGCTGGGAGCATATACAAGAAGTAATAAAAAAGAAAAAGAAGAAAATCTTAAAATGGTTTACGAAAAGTTCCCACGCCTTGAAGAAAGAAAGAAGCAGATTGCAGGTACTCTTTCTGGTGGTGAGCAGCAGATGCTTGCTATGGGAAGAGCACTTATGTCTAATCCGGAAATTATAGTAATGGACGAACCTTCAATGGGGCTTTCTCCACTGTTTGTGGGAGAGGTTTTTAAGATTATTGAAGAAATAAGAAAATCTGGAACAACAGTGCTTCTTGTAGAACAGAATGCAAAAAAGGCGCTTGAAATTGCAGACCGTGCTTATGTTCTTGAAACAGGCAGAATTGTATTATCTGGTGATGCAAAAGAAATGATGGATAATGAACAGGTTAAGAAAGCCTACTTAGGCGAATAGGTGAATGAAATGGATAACTATATTATTACAATTGCAAGAGGATATGGAAGCGGCGGACAGGAAATTGCAAAGAAGCTGTCCAGAATCCTTGGTATTAAATATTATGACAGAGAACTGATACGAAAGGCATCAGACAAAACAGGTGTTAACGAGGCACTGTTTAATCTGGCAGATGAAACTCACAAAAAGAATCCATTTAGAAAATATACAACACAGGAAGTGTTAAAACCTGATGATACTGACTATCTTTCGAAAGAAAATCTTTTTAATATGCAGGCACAGGTAATCAGAGAAATTGCTGAGCAGAATGAATCCTGCGTAATTGTTGGAAGATGTGCTCACCATATTCTTAAGGATAATGAAGCAGTTGTCAGAGTATATATACATGCTGATTATGAAACCTGCATAGAAAATATTAAAGAAAGAAATGGAGTAACAGACAGTGAGGCTGCGGAACTTATTGATAAATTTGATACAGAAAGAGCACAGTATCACAAATACTTTACAAACATGGAGTGGAATGATATCAGAAATTATGACCTGAGTCTTAACACCAGTAAAGCCGATATTGATAAGTGTGTAAAAATTATTATCAGTTATCTCCATATAATGCAGGGGCTTGAAAAATAAAAAAATATATGCATAGGTACTGCTTTTTCAGTCCCTGTGCATTTTAACGCATTTGTAATATATTTTAAAAGACTCTGGATGTGTTGACATATGAGCATGGTGTGATATAATTCAGAATATAAATAAATATTACATTTTGAGTCTTTTCAGCTAAGAGGGAAGCAGGTGGAATTCCTGCGCGGTCCCGCCACTGTAAGGGAGGAATGTTATCCAGAGAATCCACTGAATCTGTTTTGGGAAGGAAGGATAACGTATTGATGCCCGAGCCAGGATACCTGCTCAGAATGATCCCTATAGGCGGTGGACCATAGAATGGGAAGATGATAACTGTAAAAATACGGGCTGCAGTAGTACTGCAGTTTTTTTGTTATCATGAAAGGAGAATTTATTATGAGACTAGCTTGGTTTAAGGATCCGGACAATATTGTTTACGCAGATGCAGCAGAATTTACAAGCAACTTCGAAAAGGAAACAGGTATTGATAATCTGCAGGAGAAAATTGAGGCGTTTTATGCTAATCCAGATCCAGAAGGATTACAGCTTATTGGAAGAAAAAGAACATCTATTAAGTTGTTTATTCCTGATTTAGTTTTTGATGAGCATATTGATATGGGAGAGAACGTATGGGTTTACCTTGGTGAAAACTACGAGTGCTACTGCCTGTATAATATTGGCGATTCAACACTACATAAGCCTGAGAAATGCGAGGCATAGGCTAGTAAGTCTAAAGGCAAAGGAGAAAAAAGAATGATGAATTTGAGCTGGTTTAAAAATCCGGATAATATTGTCTATGCGGATGCAGATACATTTGTAGAGAATTTCGAGAAAGAAACAGGAATTGAAAATCTAAAAGCACAGCTTATGGCCTTTCATGCAAATCCTGTTAAAGAGGGTTTACAGCTAAAAGGAAACAAAAGAACTTCAATAAAAGCTTTTGTACCAGATCTTGTTTTTGATGAACACATAGAACTTGGTGATAAAGTATGGATTTATATGGGTGAAAATTATGAGTGCTACTGCCTGCACAATCTTGGACAGGAAGTATTTAAGCTGGACACAGAAGAATATAAGTTTTTCCAGCATACAAAGTGTGAGTTCTTCCCATGTCACAAGACTAACAAACCGGAAGACTTTAACTGCCTGTTCTGTTACTGTCCGTTATATGCTATGGGCCGTGACTGTGGAGGTGCTTTTAAGTACACAGAAGATGGTATTAAAGACTGTAGCGCCTGTCTTATTCCTCATAAAAGAGGTAACTACGACTATATGATGAATAAGATTCATGAATTCTATGCAACACTTCAGGCTAAGGAGTTAGAAAGAAGAGAGCAGGAAAAAAACGAAAGTAAATAGCTTTGCGCAATTATACCTTATACAGAAGACTCTGCTAATGATCCGGCAGGGTCTTTTGCATTTCTGAAGCAGGTGAAAATATGATAAATGAAATAAAAAATAAAAGGGAAAATGCAGAACAAGTGTTCATTAGTCTCTGTACTTTTCCTTTTTTTAATGGTATAATTGTGCTGAAAAAAGGTGTTCTGATGACTTCAATTCGTGTAATTGCAAAAGTTTGCCTATCAGGCAACTTGAAAATCGAAAATTACACGAATTTATTTTTAAATTACACGAAGTTTTGCCGTATAGGCAAACTTTTTACTACAGAAAAAGGAGCTTTTTTATGGATAAGTTTGTTTTACATTCGCCATACAGACCAATGGGAGATCAGCCACAGGCAATAGACAGAATAGCAGACAGAATTAACAGTGGAGAAAGATATAGTACCCTTATGGGTGTTACAGGTTCCGGAAAAACTTTCACAATGGCTAACATCATAGAGAAGGCTCAGAAACCCACACTTATTATTTCACACAACAAAACACTGGCCGCTCAGCTCCATGGAGAGATGAAGGAATTCTTCCCTGACAATGCGGTTGAATATTTTGTAAGCTACTATGACTACTATCAGCCAGAAGCATATGTTCCTTCTACGGACACTTACATAGAAAAGGACTCAGCAATTAATGACGAAATAGAAAAACTCCGTCACTCTGCAACAGGGGCGCTTGTTGAAAGAAATGACGTTATTGTAGTAGCTTCAGTTTCATGTATTTACGGTTTAGGAAGCCCATCTGACTACAAACAGCAGATGATGTCACTAAGACCAGGTATGGAAAAATCAAGAGAAGAAATACTTCGTCGCCTTGTTGACCTTCAGTATATGAGAAACGATATAGCTCATGAACGAGGTACATTCAGAGTGAGAGGGGACATGATTGATGTTTTTCCTGCAGGTGCTGATAAATCAGTACGAATTGAACTCTTTGGGGATGAAATAGATTCTATTAAAGAAATGAACCCTCTTACAGGAGAAATTACAGGAATCAGGCATCATGTGGCCATTTATCCTGCATCTCACTTCGTAACATCAAAAGAAAATATGGAAAGAGCTCTTGTAACCATAAATCAGGAACTGGAAGAAAGAGTACAGTGGTTTAAGGACAGAGGAAAACTACTTGAAGCTCAGAGAATTGAGCAGAGAACAAGATACGACATGGAAATGTTAAGAGAAATTGGTATGTGTAAGGGTATTGAAAACTATTCAAGACATCTTAATGGATTTCCTGAAGGACAGCGACCTTACACACTACTTGACTATTTCCCAGAGGACTTTCTTCTGATTATAGATGAGTCGCATGTAATGCTTCCTCAGCTTCATGCAATGTATGCAGGAGACAGATCCAGGAAGTCTTCTCTTGTGGATTACGGTTTCAGACTGCCATCAGCACTTGATAACCGTCCACTTAAATTCGAGGAATTCAGCAAAATGATACCTCAGGCACTTTTTGTAAGTGCAACACCAGCCCAGTACGAAAGAGAAGTGGCTGGTGGAATTACTGCAGAACAGATTATACGTCCAACAGGACTTCTTGATCCACCAATAGAAGTAAGAAAGACAGAAGGGCAGATTGACGACCTCATAACAGAACTTCACAAAACAGTTGAAAAGGGAGAACGCGCTTTTGTGACAACACTTACCAAGAAAATGGCAGAACACCTTACGGAGTACCTTAACGGAGCAGGAATAAGGGTAAGATATCTGCATTCAGAAGTTGATACTTTAGAAAGGCTGGAGATCATAAGAGATTTAAGACTTGGAGAGTTTGATGTTTTAGTAGGAATTAACCTTTTAAGAGAGGGTCTTGATATTCCTGAAGTATCTCTTGTTGCCATACTTGATGCTGATAAAGAGGGATTCCTTCGTACAGAAACTTCACTGATTCAGACCATAGGAAGAGCTGCGCGTAATGTAAACGGCAGAGTAATAATGTATGCTGATCGCATAAGCAAGGCAATGAAATATGCTATTGAAGAAACGGAAAGAAGAAGGGATATTCAGGATAAATACAATAAAGAACACGGCATTGTTCCAAAGAGCGTTTCAAAATCCATAAGGGACGTTATTGAGGCAACAAAACCAGCTGATTCAGAAAGCTCATTTAAGGGTAAGAAACCACTTGAAATGACTAAAAAAGAACTGAAAGATTACGTGAAGGAACTGGAAAAAGAAATGCGTCAGGCAGCAGAAGACCTGCAGTTTGAACGTGCTGCCCAGCTTCGTGATCAGGTCTTTGAATACAAAGTGAGACTTTAAAGGAAGATTATATATATGACAACAAAAGATATATTTATTAAAGGTGCAAAAGAAAATAACTTAAAAAATATAGACGTGAGAATCCCAAGGGATAAGTTTGTGGTATTAACAGGACTTTCAGGTTCAGGAAAATCATCACTTGCTTTTGATACTATTTATGCTGAAGGTCAGAGAAGATATGTAGAAAGTTTATCAGCATATGCAAGACAGTTCCTTGGACAAATGGATAAACCAGATGTGGAATTTATTGAAGGCTTATCACCGGCAATTTCAATTGATCAGAAAACAACAAGCAAAAATCCAAGATCAACAGTTGGTACTGTTACAGAAATTCACGATTATCTGAGACTTCTCTTTGCAAGAATAGGGCATCCGCACTGTCCTGTATGTGGAAGACCTATTTCCAGTCAGACAGTAGACCAGATAGTAGATACCATTATGGAATTCCCTGAAGGAACAAAGCTTATGGTTATGGCGCCTGTAGTCAGGGGAAGAAAAGGAGAACATGAGAAGATTCTCGAAAGAATACGTAAAGAAGGTTTTGCAAGAGTAAGAATAGATGGTGAAATCCGTTTAATTAATGAAGAGGAAATAAAGTTAGAAAAAACCTTTAAGCATACTATTGAGATTGTAGTAGACAGAGTTATTGTAAGAGAGGGACAGGAAGGCAGAATTTCAGAAGCTGTGGAACTTGCAATGCAGCAGGGTGACGGACTTGTAATCGTAAAGTTTATGGGAGAAAATGAAGAAGAAAAGACTTTCTCTACAAAGTTTGCATGTCCTGACCATGGTGTAAGCATAGAAGAACTTGAGCCAAGAACATTTTCGTTTAACAGTCCTTTTGGAGCATGTCCATCATGTAACGGCCTTGGTTTTTTACAGAAAATTGATCCTGATATTATGATAGACTGGGACAAAAGCATTCCAGAAGGAGCCTTCAGCAGAATATTTGCCTCCATGGAATTTACAGGATATTATCGCCAGGTAATAGATGCTCTTGCAGAGTATCATAAGGCTGATATTACACTTCCTTTTAAGGAACTTCCAGCAAAGTTCCAGAAGGAAGCTCTTTATGGAACAGGAGAAAGACATCTTAAATATACATACACAAGCAGATCAACAGGTGCAGTTTCGAAGCGTGACCATGCTTTCGAAGGACTCATAAACAATGTTGAAAGACGTTACAGAGAAACAAACTCTGAGTTTATGAAAGAAAAAATGGCAAAGTACATGAGCACTAAGGAATGCCCTGACTGTAAGGGACAGAGACTTAAACCAGAGGTGCTTGCAGTTACAGTAGGTGGAAAGAACATTGCAGAGGTTTCTGATTTATCCATAAGAGATGCATATACATTTATTGATACTTTAGAGCTTACAGAAAAAGAAGAAATTATAGGAAGACAGATTGTTAAAGAAATAAAGGAGAGATTGCAGTTCCTTATTAACGTAGGGCTTGATTATCTTAATCTTTCAAGATCTGCTGGTACTTTGTCGGGAGGAGAGTCTCAGCGTATAAGGCTGGCAACGCAGATAGGGTCAAGTCTTATGGGAGTTCTGTACATACTTGATGAACCAAGTATCGGGTTACACCAGAAGGATAATGAAAAACTTCTAGAAACACTCAGACACCTTACGGATCTTGGAAATACTCTTCTTGTAGTAGAGCACGATGAGGATACTATGTACGCAGCAGACCATATAATTGATATCGGACCTGGAGCAGGCATTAACGGTGGTGAGCTTGTAGCTCAGGGAACAGTTGATGATATTAAGGCATGTAAACGTTCAGTTACAGGACAGTATTTATCAGGCGAAAAAGAAATAACGGTTCCTCATTCAAGAAGAAAGGGTAATGGAAAAAAGATTTCCATAAAGGGCGCATCAGAAAACAACCTCAAAGATGTTAATGTGGATATTCCCCTTGGTAAATTTGTGTGTGTAACAGGAGTTTCGGGCTCAGGAAAATCTTCACTTGTAAATGAAGTGCTGTATAAAGGAGCTGCGAATGCTATTAATGGTACAAAGAATCCTGCAGGAAAATGCAGGGCAATTAAGGGCTTGGATAATATTGACAAAATAATCGATATTGACCAGAGTCCAATAGGCAGAACACCAAGATCAAACCCTGCAACATATACAGGTATGTTTACACATATACGAGATCTTTTTGCATCTCTTCCAGAAGCCAAGATGAGAGGTTTCGAAAAAGGAAGGTTCAGTTTTAACGTAAAAGGAGGCAGATGCGAAGCCTGCAGTGGTGATGGAATAATTAAAATAGAAATGCACTTCCTGCCTGATGTATATGTACCATGCGAAGTCTGCAAGGGTAAGAGATACAACAGAGAGACTCTGGAAGTAAAGTACAAAGGCAAGAGTATTTATGATGTCCTTAATATGAGCGTTGCAGAAGGACTTGAATTCTTTAAAAATCTTCCATCAATTAAAAGACAGCTTGATACCCTTAACGAAGTGGGCCTGGACTATATAAAGCTGGGTCAGCCATCAACACAGCTATCAGGAGGAGAGGCACAGCGTGTTAAACTTGCTTCGGAACTTTCCAAGCGTAGCACAGGAAAAACCCTGTATATTCTTGATGAACCTACAACAGGCCTTCATTTTGCTGATGTTGACAAGCTTATCAAGGTGCTGGAAGCACTGGTTGAAAACGGCAATACTGTGGTAGTAATAGAGCATAACCTTGATGTAATAAAGAGGGCGGATTATGTTATTGATCTTGGTCCTGAAGGAGGAGACAGGGGCGGTACAATAGTAGCTACGGGAACTCCTGAAGATATTGCAGAATGTGAGAATTCATATACGGGACAGTTCTTGATGAAAATGCTTAAATAGTGTATAATCAAGGGGTTAAAAGACTACTAGCTAAAAAAGGAGAAAAACAGTGATTAAGAATGAGAACCTGACAATGCTAACTGATTTTTACGAAATTACAATGGCAAATGGTTATTTTAAGTCAGGTATTGTTGACGATATAGCATATTTTGATATGTTCTTCAGAAGAGTTCCAGATGGCGGAGGATTTGCCATTATGGCTGGTGTAGAACAGGTAGTAAACTACCTTAAAAACTTAGAATTTACAGAAGACGATATTGAATATCTTCGCGGCAAGGGAATTTTCTGTGAAGAGTTTTTACAATATCTTGCTGATTTCGAATTTAAGTGTGACGTGTGGGCAGTTCCTGAAGGAACACCTATTTTCCCACATGAACCAGTTATTACAGTAAGAGGCCCTGTAATACAGGCTCAGTTTGTAGAAACAATGATACTTTTAATTGTTAACCACCAGAGCTTAATTGCTACAAAGGCTAACAGAATTGTAAGAGCTGCTCAGGGAAGACCTGTTATGGAATTTGGAACAAGAAGATCCCACGGAGCATCAGCTGCAGTATATGGAGCAAGAGCTGCATATATTGGGGGATGCGCAGGAACAGCCTGTGCAATTGCTGACAGAGATTATGGAATTACGGCTCTTGGTACAATGGCTCACAGCTGGGTTCAGATGTTCCCTGACGAATACGAAGCATTTAAACGTTATGCAGAAATCTATCCTGATAACTGTGTACTTCTTGTGGATACATATAACGTACTTAAATCAGGTGTACCTACAGCTATCAAGGTATTTAAAGAAATGAAACCTGCAAAGATGGGCATCAGAATTGACAGTGGAGATATTGCATACTTAACAAAGAAGGCAAGAAAAATGCTTGATGAAGCAGGTCTTGAAGAATGTACTATTACAATTTCAAACTCTCTTGATGAGTACTTAATCAGAGATGTAATTATGGAAGGTGCAAAGATTGACTCTTTTGGCGTTGGCGAAAGAATGATTACAGCTAAATCAGAGCCAGTATTTGGTGGAGTATACAAGCTGTGCGCTTTAGAAAAAGACGGAGTAATAGTTCCTAAAATCAAAATCTCAGAAAATGTAGAAAAGATTACAAATCCGGGATTTAAGACTTTATACAGACTGTACGATAAAGAAACAAACAAGGCCATTGCTGACGTTCTTACTCTTGACGGAGAGACAATTCCTGAAGAGGATGGATACGAAATCTTTGACCCTAATGCAGTATGGAAAAAGAAAAAACTTAATAACTTCTATGCTAAGAATTTAAGAGTTCAGCTGTTTAAAGAAGGTAAGTGTGTTTATGAATGCCCTTCTATTGAAGAAGTTAAATCATATTGCAGTGACCAGGTTGAAACACTCTGGGGAGAAACACTCAGATTTGAAAATCCACAGACTTACTATGTTGACCTTTCTCAGAAACTATGGGATGTTAAACATGAGTTATTAGAAGAACACTCTGACAGATAGGAGGAATCTGAAATGACCGAAACAAATGTAGCAGAAACAAAATGTCCTGTTAAGAAATTCTTCAGAAGACATCATACTCCTCTTGAAAAAGGATTAATGGTGGCTGGTGCTTTTGCAGCAGGAATTGCTGTTGGAATGATTCTTGCCCCTGCAACAGATGGAATTGAGATTTCAGTTGCAAGAGGAGGTATTAATACTAATATTGGTTCCAACAACGGAAGTGAGTTTGAAGAGTAAAAGAATACGAAATAATGCGTCCGGCGGGTGTTTACCTGCCGGATGTTTTTTTAAATTATGATATATAAAAGAGACTGCTGTAGCAGTCTCTAAATATTTTCCGTTATTTTCTGTTTGAGCAGTTAAGAACGTCTTTAATTTTGTGCTGAACCATTCTTGTAATAGCATCTCTTCCAGGTCCAAGATATTTTCTTGGGTCAAATTCTTCTGGATGTTCAATAAGAACTCTTCTGATTTCAGCTGTCATGGCAAGTCTTAAGTCTGTATCGATGTTAACTTTGCAAACACCATACTTTACTGCTTCTTTAATCATTTCTTCAGGAACTCCCTGAGCGCCAGGAATCTGTCCACCGAATTCGTTGCATCTGTCAACAAATTCTTTAAGAACTGTTGATGCACCGTGAAGTACTAATGGTGTATCAGGAATAAGTTTGTGGATTTCTTTTAGTCTTTCGAAATCAAGGTATGGTTCACCTTTGAATTTGTATGCACCATGGCTTGTACCAATAGCAACAGCAAGTGAGTCAACACCTGTTCTTTCTACAAATTCAGCAGCTTCTTCAGGAACTGTAAATGTAGCATTTCTTGAAGAAACTTTAACGTCATCTTCTACACCTGCAAGTTTTCCAAGTTCTGCTTCTACTACAACGCCATGAGCGTGAGCATAGTCAACAACCTGTTTTGTTAATTTTAAGTTTTCTTCAAATGGATATTTTGAACCATCAATCATAACTGATGTAAATCCATCATCAACACATTTTTTGCAGATTTCAAAATCAGCACCATGGTCTAAGTGAAGAGCAACGTCAACACCAGTATCAGCAATAGCTGCTTCAACTAATTTTACCAGGTAAGCAGGTTTTGCATACTTTCTTGCTCCTGCAGATACCTGAAGAATTAAAGGCGCTTTTTCAATTTCAGCAGCATCTACGATACCCTGAATGATTTCCATATTGTTTACGTTAAATGCTCCAATAGCGTAGTCACTATCAAGTGCCTTCTGGAACATTTCTTTTGTTGTTATTAAAGCCATTTTTTTCCTCCTGTAAAAAGTCTCTATATAAGTAATTATACACTAACTGTATGTTTTTTCAATCAGTTTGATAAACAAACCCTGTACAAAAGCAAAAAACATAAATAAAAACAGCCCGGAATACGGGCTGTAATAATCATAATTTAGTTCGTAATAATTTTAGCAATATCACTGTGGGAACTTCCTTTTGTAAAAGTATAGGTTGTTGCCTTGATATCTTCCGGATTAAGTCCCAGTTCATTACATACATCTACGTACTGATCATAAGAATCAAAAATTTCTGCGCTGATTAAAGAATCTACAGCGGCACTGGCACTTCCGCTTGCAACAGAAACTGTTACATCTTTTGAAAGTGTACCGTTAATCCACAGTGATTCTACAGGTTTAGGAGCTTCAGCTGCAGGTGGAGTTTTTTCTTCAGCAGGCTGGTCTTCGGCTGCAGGTTTCTCAGGAATCTCATCTACAGCCTGAGTAGTGTTTGTTGTATGAGTCTCTTTTGCAAGTGTAGCAGGATAGCTCATAATAACATCCATTCTCCATGCTATAATTAATGCTGCAATAGCGATTATTGCAACAGTAAGAACAAGATCGTTCTTATCATAAAAAAAGTCTTTTAGCTGTTTCATAAATATAACCCGTCTTTCTGCGAAATACATCAGTGCGTTATGAAACTGTTACACTGGCTTTCGCTTTCTATTTTAGTTTACTTTCCATAGTATTTGTATAAGACTGTCTGAAATCCATAATATCAGAAAGCAGATACTTGTATTCTTGAATTTAACCTTCACAAGATGCAAAGCGGATTTGCGACATGTGTATGCAGTATAGTGGAAGAAATCTCAGAGACCCTGTAAAATCAGACAGCAACTTATCTGCATGATTACAGAGTAGCAGAATGCTGGTAAGAAGCATCTTACAGTATCAGATCCAAGGCTATATGATGTAGCGCCCTTTCGCTTGTAAATCTACTGTTGAAATGCTGATTTTTAGTTTAAACCAGCTTTGGTACAACTTACAAATGCTTTAATCAGATTAAAGCTGCATCCCTTTAAATTCATTCATCCGTTTACATATATAATATAATCTATCACACTTCACACAAAAGAACAAATATTTTTTGATTTGAATGTGCTTGTGTTGTATAATATAAGGTATGATTAAGATAACTATAGGCAAAAATGAACAGAATCAGAGATTAGATAAATTTCTTCGTAAGTATCTGGAAAATGCACCTTTGAGCTTCATCTATAAAACCATCAGAAAGGATGTAAAAGTAAATGGTAAAAGAGGCAGAGAAGATACAATTCTCCAGTTAGATGATGAGCTTACACTATATATAAGTGATGATGATATGCGCAAATTCAAGCGCAAAGAGAGACAGGTAAGGGCAAAGCGACAGTTCAGAATCGCATACGAAGATGAGAACATTATTGTAGTAGAGAAGCCGTTTGGGCTGCTTACTCACGGAGATCATACAGAAAAGAAAAATCATCTTACAAATCAGGTGGTGGATTACCTTATTGAAAAGGGAGACTATAACCCAAGAATAGAGAGAACTTTTTCTCCTGCACCAGTTAACAGACTTGATAGAAATACAACAGGTCTTGTGCTTTTTGCAAAGAACTATATGGCGCTTCAGGAACTTAACAGCCTGATGAGAGAGAAGAACAGAATAAGGAAATACTATATGACTATTGTCAGTGGAAACCTTAAGGAAAAGCTTGTTCTAAGAGACAGAATGGTAAAGGATTCAAGAAATAACAAAGTAACTGTTGTTTCTGAAGATGAAGAAGGCCTTCTTATGGAAACCATAGTAACTCCTGTAAAGTCAAATGACAGATATACTCTTGTGCAGGTAGAAATTATTACAGGTCGTACACATCAGATAAGAGCTCACCTTTCAAAGGCAGGACATCCTGTAATAGGAGATGTTAAGTATGGTGACAGACGTGTAAACAGTTATGTAAACAAAAAGTTTGGACTAAGCACACAGCTTCTTCACGCATACAGATTAGAATTCGATTTAGATGGAAGTAAACTGGAATATCTTACAGGAAAGTCTGTGGAAGCACAGCTGCCATACGAATTCATGAAAATAGAAAAGGAACTACTTGGCAGATAGGGGGAACAAGGTGAAAGAGTGGATTAAGGATATTGCTATTGCAGCGGTAATAGCGTTTGTAATTTTACAGTTTATTAAACCTACAATCATTAAAGAAAGCTCAATGGAACCGAATTTTTATGAGAATCATTATCTTCTCATCAGCAAACAGTCTTACAGGACTCATGAACCAGAAAGAGGAGATGTAATAGTATTTCATTCTTCACTGGTACAGGAAAATGGCAATGAGAAAATGCTTATAAAAAGAGTTATAGGTCTTCCCGGAGATGTGATTGATATTACAGGTGGCATGGTATATATTAATGGAACACCTGTTATTGAACCATATACAAAGGATGGTATTACAACTGGAGAAATATCAGGTCTTAAAGTACCAGAAGGTGAGTATTTCTGTATGGGTGACAACAGGGTGGTAAGCCTTGACAGCAGATCACCAGAGGTGGGATGTATCAAAGAAGAAGACATCATAGGGAAGGTGTTCTTAAGACTGTTCCCGTTTAACAAGATAGGATTTATTAAAAATCCATTTGCATAGGACTCTTGAGGGGAGAAAAATGGCAGAGATTATAAAGGACTGGATAAAGATTCTTTTAACAGCAGGCGTGACTGTAATAATAATAACGCAGTTTCTTATGCCTACTAATATTTATGGTACGTCCATGGTGCCGGCTTTCAGCAGTGGAGACTATCTCTTTGTAAACAGACAGGCATATAACGAATATCGTTTACCGCAGAGAGGGGATGTAATACTTTTTAAATCAGATTTAACTGACGAAAACGGCAAGAAAAAGATTCTGATTAAAAGAGTAATTGCACTTCCAGGAGATACTATAGCAGTTGATGGAGGAAAGGTATATCTTAACGAGGAGGTCTTAACAGAAGACTATATAAAAGAGGGATATACAACAGGACATGTTGAGCCTGTAAAAATTCCGGAGAACGGGTACTTCTGCATGGGTGATAACAGAACTATAAGCAGAGATTCAAGGGATAGTGCAGTGGGTATTGTAGATGTAAATGACATTGTAGGAGAAGTTATTTTCAGAATCTATCCTTTTGACAGATTTGGAAAAATAGATAATATTTTTGAAGAGGAAAACTAAATGGTTAAGAGAGAAATAAAGCTGGTAGCTAATAATAAAAAAGCGCGCCATGACTATTTTATCGAAGAAATATACGAAGCAGGAATTGTTCTTACAGGAACGGAAATAAAATCAGTCAGAGCAGGCAAAGTAAGCATAAAGGAAAGCTATGCGAAGATTGAGAACGGTGAGATGATACTTTACGGAATGAATATAAGTCCTTATGAGCAGGGGAACAGATACAATGTTGATCCTTTAAGACCGAGAAAACTGCTTCTTCATAAGCAGGAAATCCGCAAACTTATTGGTATGATAACTCTCGATGGTCTTACAATTGTTCCGCTGAAAATGTATATAGACCTTAATGGGCGTGCGAAGATTGAAATTGCAGTTGCAAGAGGTAAAAAGAATTATGATAAGCGTGATTCTATTGCTAAACGTGATGCTGCAAGAAAAATTGACAGAGTAATGAAATCAAGATATTAATATTGCAAAGTAAGTAAAAAAATAATATAATTAAAAAGATAGCTCTTCGGAGTTACCTTTATGGGGACGTAAAGGTTTCGACGGGGGTGGTGAATCAGGATAAGCGAGTCGTAGTCGCCAAGTCTACGTTAAAAGTGGCCGTTTAAATATAAACGCTAAAAACAATAATAATTTCGCATTAGCTGCTTAGTTCAGCCCGCGTGTCAGCCTCTGTTTCCCTGTAGGCAGAGAATCTGGCATCGACCATACAGGAAAACCTTGCGAGAGCTCCCGGTATCGTAAGGGAATAACGGGATAGCACCTTTTGTAGTCTGCTGATGGACGGCATGAGGGGCGAAATCTAAATCATTAGCTGCACTCGGAGAAAGTCTTGTGGAAGCACTTTCGGACGCGAGTTCGACTCTCGCCGTCTCCACCATATTTTAGCTCTTGGAAATACAATTCCAGGAGCTATTTTTATGCCCACAACATAATATACATAAGCTTTAAGATATCAGCATCTTAGGGCTTTTTTATTGAAAAACCAATGGGTACAGCGAATATATACGCGAGTAAAGAAGATAAAATAATCGTACGCATACAGACTATTTGCATGCATCTCAAAAAGATAAAAAATGTGGGGTAAAAGGTGAGGCAGACCCAAAATGCGAGGTGAAATGCGAGGTTACTATCGCTTTTAAAACTAACCAAATTTCGCATATTTGAGATAATAAAGAGAGTATGTAATAATCATAAATTCAATAAAATTTTTCTACATGGCCATATCAGGTTTAACCGGTATGGTCTTTTTTAATATCAAAATATAAGGAGGGAAAAAGATGAAAAATGAAACATTTGAAAAAGTTATAGTTTTAGCTGGTATGGATAGAAAGGAGGATCTAATGGAAAAATATAATGGAATTCTGCCTAAAGAAATTGAGTTGCCTACTGATGATATTGAAGCACTTGCTGAGATAATTGTAGATGCGTTATCAACCCATTTTGCAAAAATTAATGACTATGTTGCAATGGAAGACTTCTTTGATGACTATATTGAATTATATTATGAAAATGATATTGGCATTATGATTAATCTTCTCAGATCGATTATGTATGGCTTTGAACTAGAAGCAGTAAGTCAGATATTATCATCAGTCATTGATAACAGCAGTGAAGAGTTTGACTATTACTTACTGGAATGCATTTGCAGAGAAATGCAGGAATATATTTAGTGAGGTGATTTAAATGGCAAAAGTAATTGCAATATGTAATCAGAAGGGCGGTGTTGGTAAAACCACAACAACAGCAAACCTCGGAGTTGCTCTTGCAAGGGAAGGTAAAAAAGTTCTTCTGATTGATGCAGATCCACAGGCAGACCTGAGTACCTGTTTAGGCTATAAGAATACGGATCTTCTTGAAGTAAATACAGCAACTGTTATGGCAAGATCAGTAAACGAAGAATCTTTCGTTAAAGATGAAGGCCTGCTTAAGAATAAAGAAGGTGTTTATCTTCTTCCATCGAACCTGGAACTTTCTGCAATGGAAATGAGCATTGTAGGAACCATGAACAGAGAAAGAATATTAAAAGATTATGTAGATACTGTAAGAAAGGACTTTGACTATATTTTAATCGACTGCATGCCGTCTCTTGGTATGATTACTATTAATGCTCTTGCAGCATCTGACAGTGTAATTATTCCAGTACAGGCACAGTATTTACCGGCAAAAGGAATGGAACAGTTAATTAAAACTGTTTCAAAAGTAAAACGTTATGTAAATCCAGAGCTTAAAATTGATGGTGTACTTATGACTATTGTAGACAAGAGAACCAACTTCTCTAAGGAGGTGCCTGATATTATAAGAAACAGTTATAAGAATATCAAAATTTATGATACTCAGATTCCAACAAGAGCTAAGATGGCTGAAACAGCAGCAAGAGGGGAATCCATATTTCTGTATGAACCAAAGAGTGACATAGCAAATGCATATAAGGAATTAGCGAAGGAGGTGATTACAGATGTCAAAAGAGAAAAAGCCAAGCTTCACCCTGAACACAGTAGATGATTTCTTTACCACAGAAGAAATGAGAGAGGATGCAAAGCTTAAAAGAATCAATGAAATTGATCTGGACTTAATTGATCCTTTTCCAGACCACCCATATAAAGTAAAGGACGATGAGGACATGTATAACCTTATGGAAAGCATTAAAGATGTCGGGATTATTACTCCTGCTGTTGTCAGAAAGAAAGAAGATGGAAGATACGAACTGATTTCAGGTCATAGAAGAAAGAGGGCATGCGAAATGTTAGGCTTTGAAACACTTAGGTGTGAAATAGTTGATCTCAGCAGAGATGAGGCAACAATTCTTATGTGTGATAGCAATATGTACAGGAGCAAAATATTACCAAG